>ERZ791864.20-NODE-20-length-205952-cov-10.790687_pt1 | contig 205952 bp, 189 predicted proteins | sample MGYA00510282_ERZ791864 | MGnify/ENA primary metagenome ERZ791864 (study PRJEB30046, sample SAMN00792087) | human gut metagenome | study: EMG produced TPA metagenomics assembly of the A metagenome-wide association study of gut microbiota in type 2... | reverse complement strand
AGCCTTGATAAATTGCGGTTTTACGGCATTTCTACTTGTCGATGCTCTTCATCGTAGGGAAGAGTAATACGTCACGGATTGCTGCGCTGTCTGTAAGCAGCATCACAAGACGGTCGATTCCGTATCCGATACCACCCGTTGGCGGCATACCGATCTCTAATGCATTTAAGAAATCCTCGTCTGTGTGCTCTGCCTCGTCGTCACCGGCTGCTGCATTTGCATCCTGTGCTGCGAAACGCTCACGCTGGTCGATCGGATCGTTTAACTCGGAGTATGCGTTACACATTTCCCATGTATTGATGAAAAGCTCGAACCGCTCTACCTTGGTAGGATCGCTCGGTTTCTTCTTGGTAAGCGGAGAAATCTCAATCGGATGATCCATGATAAAGGTCGGCTGGATCAGTTCTTTCTCACAGAACTCCTCGAAGAAGAGGTTGATGATATCACCTTTCTTGTGGCGTTCCTCGTATGCAATGTGATGCTCCTCAGCAAGTTTCTTTGCTGCTGCATCATCTGCTACGGTATCAAAGTCGATTCCGGTATATTTTTTAATCGCATCGTTCATGGTCATGCGTGTAAATGGCTTGCCAAGGTCGATCTCGATGCCATTGTAGCTGATCTTTGTACTTCCGCAGACTTTTTCTGCAAGATAACGGAACATGGACTCTGTCAGTTCCATCATGCCCTCATAGTCTGTGTATGCCTGATACAGCTCCATCAGTGTGAACTCCGGGTTATGACGGGTGTCAACACCCTCATTGCGGAATACACGGCCGATCTCGTATACACGCTCAAGTCCGCCGACGATCAGTCTCTTTAAGTATAATTCCAGAGAGATACGCAGTTTTACATCCTCATTTAAGGCATTGTAATGTGTCTCAAACGGTCTTGCTGCTGCTCCGCCTGCATTGGATACAAGCATCGGAGTCTCAACCTCCATGAAATCACGGTCAGCTAAGAAATTACGGATCTCTTTTAAGATTTTGGAACGTTTGATGAATACTTCCTTGCTCTCCTGATTCATGATCAGGTCGATATATCTCTGGCGGTAACGCATATCTGTATCAGTCAGTCCGTGGAATTTCTCCGGAAGGATCTGTAATGATTTTGACAGCAGTGTCATCTCCTCAGCATGGATAGAAATCTCGCCTGTTTTGGTACGGAAAGCGTATCCCTTTACGCCCCAGATATCGCCGATATCAGATTTCTTGAAATCTTTGTAGATCTCCTCACCAATATTGTCTCTTGCAACGTATACCTGGATACGTCCCTTTAAGTCCTGAATATTGCAGAATGATGCTTTTCCCATCACACGTTTGAACATCATACGGCCGGCAATCGATACCTGCTTGCCCTCCATTGTTTCAAAATTGTCAATGATATCGGTTGAGTGACTTGTCACATCATATTTTGTGATGACAAACGGATCTTTTCCGTTTTCCTGCAGTTCATGCAGCTTGTCATAACGTACCTGAAGCAGCTGATTTAAATCCTGCTGGTTATTGTTCTGCTCTGCCATGTTTATCCTCCACTTGTTTTATTCCACGGACAGACATTCTGCCCTTGCGTCATATCTCTTAGTTTGCTCTGTGAATTGAAAGCACTTTGTATGAAAACTCACCTGCCGGTGTCTCGACAGTAACGGTATCACCCACCTGTTTGCCAAGCAGTGCCTTACCAACCGGCGACTCGTTTGAGATTTTACCTTTTAAGCTGTTTGCCTCGGTAGAACCAACGATCTTATATTCTAATTCTTCCTCAAATTCGCAGTCAAGGATCTTTACGCTGCATCCAATGCTTACTTTATCTAAGTCAGCCTCTTCCTCTACAACCACCTCTGCGTTCTTTAAAATTTTCTCAAGTTCTTCGATACGTGCTTCGATGTCTCTCTGCTCGTCCTTTGCAGCGTCGTACTCAGCGTTCTCAGATAAATCTCCCTGCTCTCTTGCCTCTTTGATCTTCTGTGAAACTTCTTTTCTTCTTACAACTTTTAAGTTCTCTAATTCGTCTTCCAGTTTCTTGAGTCCTTCATAAGTCAGAATGTTTTTCTTGTCCATTGCATTTACCCTTCTTTATAATAATTATTGTTCGGTTCATGTATACGGCGGCACAATACTTTGCACCAGACGCTATGAACGATAAAAAGCCTTCTCAAATCTGTCCTGCCACGGCGTCCCCGTTTTCTTTTTTGGTCTCTTAACAATCACAGTATTATAACCGATAGGCACTGCTATGTCAAGATTTTCAGCTGTCCGCCAGGCTCTTTTATGGATGGGGATATAATGTTTTCCCAGCGCGATCTGTTTTTCATAAAAGGCACTGTTCCACTCAAAATCAAACAGGAAAATACTGCTGCATCCCACCGTTTTTTTTGCCAGTCCAAGGCGCTTTTTTGATACGATAAGCGAAACCAATCCATTCTTCTCATACATTGTCTCTGCAAATTCCCTAAAATATGCAGCCCGGTCCGTATAAATTGTAAGCGTGTTTACGTCATCCCCGATCTGCTCTAACACTTCAAGTGCGCCTGCCGGCTCAAACATGCCCGCTCCCTCCTGCTCCTCATCGATCACCTCGACGACTGCACGCTCCGGCTTTACGTCTTTTGCCATAAGAATCCCCTCATACACCGGTTTAAAATCATATAAAAACTCGTTGGAAAAAGACATCGAACTTCTCCCTGCAATATCCCTTTTTCCATCTTTATGACAACGTTTCCCGTTTCATTACTTTCCCCACGACTTTCACTTTATAAAGTTTGGACGTAAAAAAAGGTGGTTCACAACCTACCGATCGGGAAATGGCAAACCTCCTGAAACAGTGCCTCCAGCTGCTCATACGTCTCCACCTCATTGATCCTGCCGCGCAGCTTCGAAGAATTGCGGTAGCCGGACGTATACCACGCCGCGTGTTTCCTGATCTCACGGATCCCGGTGTATTCGCCTTTAAACTCAAGCTGCATGCGCGCATGCCTAAGAAGCATCTGCGTCACTTCCTCGAACGTCGGTTTCGGAAGTTCTTCACCCGTCTTAAAATAATGAAGGATCTGCGCAAAGATCCACGGATTTCCCTCCGCACCGCGTGCGATCATAAAGCCGTCACAGCCGGTCTGTTTCTGCATTGCGATCACGTCCGCCGCCGTTAAAATATCACCATTTCCGATCACGGGGATAGAAACTGCCTCTTTTACCTGTCTTATGATATCCCAGTCAGCCTTTCCCGAATAAAATTGTGACCTTGTCCTGCCGTGGACTGCCACTGCCGCAGCACCGGATTCCTGCGCAATGTGAGCCATCTCAACCGCATTGACATGTTCCTCGTCAAATCCTTTGCGGATCTTGACCGTAACCGGCTTTTTGATTGCACGGGCAGTCTTTTCAATGATCTCCCCGGCGAGCTTTGGATTTTTCATAAGCGCAGAACCGTCGCCGTTGTTGACCACTTTCGGCACCGGGCAGCCCATGTTGATGTCTAAAATGTCAAATGGTCTGTCCTCGATCTGTTTTGCAATCTCACTCATGATATCCGGGTCAGAGCCAAACAGCTGCAGCGACACCGGATTCTCGCGTTTGTCGATCGTCAAAAGTTCTTCTGTATTTCTGTTTTTATAAAGGATCGCCTTTGCGCTGACCATCTCCATGCACAGCAGTCCCGCTCCCTGTTCCTTGCAAAGCAAACGAAATGGCAGGTCTGTCACGCCTGCCATCGGTGCTAATATCAGGTTATTTTCTAACGTTACATTTCCAATCTGAAGTCGTCTGATTTCTCCCATGCCACCATTTCCTAAATAATTCACTCTCTTATACCCGATCCAGGCATCCTGAATCTCCCGGTCAGATATCTCTTATTTCTTAATCTTACCTGATTTACGGTTCTGCTTCTTATAAATAAGGTTCATTCCCTTCAATGTCAGGTTCGGATCATACACATCGATCACATCTGTCTCATTTGCAATGATACGTCCCAATCCACCGGTTGCAACAACCTTGACCGGTCCCATGTCAGCCTCTTCGATCATATGTTTCACGATATATTCCGTCTGTCCGATCTGTCCATATACAAGACCAGCCTGCATGCTTGAGATCGTCTCTTTTGCCAGAATACTCTCCGGTTTACGGATCTCGATCTCCGGCAGTTTTGCTGCATCTTCCCACAGTGCCTTTGCAGAAATGCGGATTCCAGGTGCAGTCACACCGGAAACAAATGCACCGTTTTTATCGACCAGATCATAAGTTGTGGCAGTACCAAAATCAAGTACCAGTACCGGTCCGCCATATAGTTCATACGCTGCCGCTGCATCTACGATACGGTCTGCGCCGATCTGGCGCGGATTCTCTGTTACCACACGGATTCCCGTTTTTGTACCCGGTTCCACAATGATCGGATTGATGCCAAAATATTTGATGATCGCACCCTCTAAGGAATGCATCACATTCGGAACAACAGATGCTATGATCGCATCCTCAATATCATCGTGTCTGATGTTGTTCTGCTCTAACAGGTTTGACAGCAGCATTCCATACTCGTCCGAAGTACGCGGCATCTTCGTCGTGATACGAAAAGTTGCCATTACCTCATCCCCACGGAATACTCCTACAGTGATATTTGTATTTCCTACGTCAATCGTGATTACCATCGTATTTTCCTACCTTTTTCTTTACATTTCTGATTCGTCCACACCAATATATAACACTTTATAATACATCTCTAAAGCGCGAAGCAGTTCTTCTTTTGTGCGCTGCAGCTCACGTATTTTTAATCCACAGCCGATCTCATCATATAAAAGATCGTTCTCATCACTGGAAGTACGGAACTCCAGATTGCCATCCTCATCAAAGACGACCTGAAAAATACCACCGATATCCTCCGTGAAAAGGACACACATAATCTTTAATTCATCTTTGATCGAATCCGGCAGTCCCTTAAAATACTGATTCAGATAAAATTTTTTATTGTAAGCGCTCGCTCCACAGAGCACCACTTCTTCTCTCTCAGACATATCCGTATACTCCTCTCACGGAAACTTCGCCGGAGGATACCAGTTTTCTGCCTTCCCAGGTATCCACGATCAGCTCACCATGCGGCGTGATTCCCATTGCTTTTGCCTCATAAGGTTCTTTGGGATCTAATACCCTGACCTGTTTTTGCATATTGATCAGATGTGCATTATATTCTTTGACCAGACCGCTTAAATCTTCGGTTTCTAAAAATATTTCATAATAACGTTCAAACTGTTCTAACACTGCCTCGATCAGCTCTGCACGGTTCACATGCTGTCCGGTCTCCATCAAAATCGAGGTTGCCACCTGTTCAATTTCTTTTGGAAATGACTCATTCTGGACGTTAATACCGATACCGATGACAACATGGTTGATATAATCTAACTGTGCGCTCATCTCCGTTAAGATTCCACAAACTTTTTTGCCGTTCATCACAATATCGTTCGGCCATTTGATCCCTGCTTCCTGTCCAGTTTTCTCCGAGATGGCTTTCGATACTGCAAGCGCTGCTATGAGCGTCAGCATAGAAGCGCGATCCGGTGCAAAATCCGGTTTGAGCACCAGAGTCATAAATATCCCGACACCCGCCGGTGATTCAAATCCTCTTCCACGGCGGCCGCGGCCTGCTTCCTGTTTTTCCGCAACAACCAGCGTTCCAGTCGGATGTCCTTCCTCCGCAAGCTGTTTTGCCTTTGTGTTTGTGGAATCAATTGTATCAAAATAAAAAATTTCACGACCTGCCCACTTTGTTTTCCGGATGCTTTCCAGTTCTGCCGTATTCAGGCAGTCCGGTGTCGACACGATCTTGTATCCTTTATTCTGCACTGCCTCGATCACATATCCAGCCTCTTTTAACTGCTTCACCGCTTTCCAGATTGCAGTGCGCGATACTCCAAAGTGCTCACACAGTTCCTGACCGGAAATATAATCATCGGCTTCCTTTAATGCCGCTAGTAGCTGTGTCCTCATCTGTTTCCTCCAAAATATCCATACCCGGTACACTGTTCTTTGCTCATCTTACATTTGTGTACCAGCACAAATTTTCACACTATTCTCCAAGCGTTGCAAACATTACTGCCTTGATCGTATGCATACGGTTTTCCGCCTCGTCAAATACGACAGACTGTCTGCTCTCAAATACTTCATCCGTTACTTCCAACTCACTGTAACCGAATTTCTCATAAACTTCCTTGCCGATCCTGGTCTTTAAGTCGTGGAATGCCGGCAGACAGTGCATGAAAATGGCACCCTCTTTTGCATTTGCCATAGCTTCTTTATTTACCTGATATGGCATCAGATCGTGGAGACGCTCCTCCCAGATCTCATCCGGCTCACCCATGGATACCCAGACATCCGTATAAATAACATCTGCATCTTTTGTTCCTTCTTTGACATCCTCTGTCAGGGTAATAGAAGCGCCCGTTTCTTTTGCAACACCTTCGCAATACTCTACCAGTTTTGCATCCGGGAAGTATTTTTTGCTTGTACATGCAACAAAATCCATACCGAGTTTTGCGCAGGTTACCATCAGGGAATTACCCATGTTATAACGTGCATCGCCCATGTATACGAGTCTGACACCATTTAACCTGCCAAGATGCTCACGGATCGTCAGCATATCTGCAAGCATCTGTGTCGGATGAAATTCATTGGTCAGTCCGTTCCAAACCGGAACACCGGCATATTTTGCAAGCTCCTCGACGATATCCTGTCCATATCCACGATATTCAATACCATCAAACATGCGTCCTAACACGCGGGCGGTATCCGGGATGCTCTCTTTTTTGCCGATCTGGGAACCTGACGGATCAAGGTAAGTAACATGCATGCCGAGATCATGTGCTGCCACCTCAAAAGAGCAGCGTGTTCTGGTGCTTGTCTTTTCAAAGATAAGTGCAATATTTTTTCCGGTCAGGCTGTCATGCGGGATGCCCTGTTTTTTCTTCGCTTTCAGATCTGCCGCAAGGTCAATCATATATGTAATCTCTTCCGGTGTAAAATCCATTAATTTTAAAAAATTACGTCCTTTTAAATTCATGTCTTTTCTCTCCTTTTGCATGGCTGCATATATTTTCTTTTTATGCCACAACGGATGGTACACCACGCGCACCATCCGTTCTGATAAATTTTTCTGATTTTATTTATGATCTGCTGCAATTTCCGTAACAGATTTTGCAAGACCTGCGATTCCCTGGATCTCGGACGGAATAATGATCTTGGTTGCTTTTCCGTCTGCTGCTTTTGCAAATGCCTCTAAGCTCTTTAACTGGATCACATTCTGATCCGGTGCAGCTTCTTTGATCATGCGAAGTCCGTCTGCATTTGCCTGCTGGATCTTTAAAATAGCTTCTGCCTGACCTTCTGCCTCGCGGATCGTTGCCTCTTTCTTTGCCTCTGCGCGTAAGATCGCTGCCTGTTTTTCAGCCTCCGCATCAAGAATTGCTGATTCTTTCTTTCCTTCTGCAACAAGGACGGTTGACTTTTTCTCACCTTCCGCACGAAGAATTGCTTCACGGCGCTCACGCTCTGCCTTCATCTGTTTCTCCATCGCATCCTGGATTGCTGCAGGCGGGATGATGTTCTTTAACTCAACACGGTTGACTTTGATTCCCCAAGGATCGGTTGCAACGTCCAAAGAAGATCTCATCTTGGTATTGATCGTCTCTCTGGATGTCAGTGTCTCATCGAGTTCAAGATCACCGATGATGTTACGCAGTGTGGTTGCAGTCAGGTTCTCGATCGCCATGATCGGGTTCTCCACACCATATGCATAAAGTTTCGGATCTGTGATCTGGAAATATACAACGGTATCAATCTGCATCGTTACGTTATCTTTTGTGATAACCGGCTGTGGCGGGAAATCCACCACCTGCTCTTTTAATACAACTCTCTTTGCCACACGGTCGATAAACGGTGCTTTGAAATGAATACCTACAGACCATGTTGCGAGATAACCTCCCAGACGTTCTACCACGCATGCAGTCGCCTGTGGAACGATCTTAACACAGGATACTGCGATCAGCAGCGCTACGATAATTAAAATAATCAGTGCTACAATTACTCCTGGCATATAAAACTCCTCCCTAATTCAATTTTAAATACAGTATACTATCTGTTTTGTGCCTTTATTCATATTACTATATTTACTTTGAGATTACAACTAATCTTTTCAGATGAGTTTTTCATATCATTCCGAATTTTAGTGTACAGCCTGACAGCAAGTGTCAGGTCTGCGAATGAGCAGACATTTTCTTTCTTCGAATATACCTTACGATCACAACAACCGTTCCCACCAGAAACGGGAATACAAATGTGCCAAAGCGGTACAAAAGCGATGCCGATCCCGCCATGCCTGTCCCAACGATTCCGGCAAAAAGTGTCGTAAACACAAACTCTGTAGAGCCAATTCCCGCCGGAGACGGAATCACCGCCGCAAGCATAACGGACAGTGACGTGATCGCAAGCACCTGCGACAGAGTCAATGCCGGATTTCCCTGAAACTGGACGCCTTTAAAAAGAAGATACGGGATTCCATACCAGAAACAGCATTTCAACAGACAAAGAAAGATCACGCCTGTGGTTGCTTTTTTATTTTTCAGTAAATGCTTCGAGGCATCCTCAAGCATCATGCACTGTCTTTTGATCTCCGCTTCCATTATTTCAAATCTTCCGTGGAATTTTTGATTTACGATATCCAGCAGCCGGAAGATCAGCCGGTGGAATTTCTTTGAACAGCAGAACAGGAACAGACCGATGGTGATCACAAGTGTGACCGCATATCCGCCTGCTAAAAGTCCCGCGTAATCTCCAAACCAGCTTTTCATAAATTCCCAGTTCATCACAAAAAGAATCGCGGAAAACAACGCTATGCTCATTTTATGGAGTGCATACTGTATCATATACAGCCCAAATCCACCGCCGTATTCGATTCCCTGCTCCCCCAGATAAATGATCGCCGCAACACCGGAACCGCTCCCCAGTGTCGCCACCCGGTAAAAAGAGCATAAAAACGCATTCGTAATACCATTTTTACATGCAAAAGACGACCGATACTGCTTTGCGAGCACGGTCGTGATTATGCCTTCTATGATCTGATATACCGCTGCCATCAGGCAAATGCCAATGACAACGGCCGGTGATGTTTTCGTAAGCTGTTCTAAAATCGGTCCTGCCGAATCGCGGAATGTATATACAATGATCCCGATGACCGCCAGTACCAGTCCCCATTTTAAAAGCTGCTTCTGTACTTTACTGATAACAATCGCCCCTTATTTCTTTTTGAAGTTGGTGTATCCTTTTTGTTTATATGGATGCTCTTTCCAGAGTCTGTCTGCTGTTTCTTTCCATTCACATGCATATGCTTCGCATTTTCCACATAAATGTTCTACCGGCTCTGCCTCCTCAACATCTGTGGAGTGCGCACCTGTTTCATGTACCATACGCTGTAAGATCTCAGGATTCTCAAGCATCGGACATGGGCGCAGCATGTTGTCGTTGAATGGCTGGTTATCTCTGTATGCCATGAATAATGGCTGTTTCAAACATTCTAACAGTGATTTTTCACGGATATTTGCACCGGAATAATGAATGAATACACATGGCTCCACGTCACCCTTCGGGTTGATATGGCAGTAGTTTCTTCCTCCTGCAATACATCCGCCTACAAACTCACCATCATTCTGGAAATCCATAACAAAGATTTCTTTTCCACCTTCCATCGCACGAACCTCACGGATTCTGTGATAGATATATTCACGCTGTTCTTTGGTCGGCATCAGATCCGGAGCAGCTTTCATACCTACCGGCATCAGATGGAAATACCATGCAAAACGGCTTCCATGCTCGATCAGAAGATCAAAAAATTCGTCAGATGTAACAGCATCCATGTTTTTGCTAGTATAGCATACACTGTTTCCGAAAATCAATCCGTTCTCATGTAAAAGATCCATTGCATGAAGAACTTTATCATATACGCCCTCTCCACGGCGGAAATCATTCGCATCTTCAAATCCCTCAAGGCTGATGGATAAGGAAAGGTTGCCGACACGTTTCATATCATCGCAGAGTTTCTGATCTACGAGTGTACCATTTGTATAGCAGTGGAATGCACAGTCATTGTGTTTCTCACAGAGTTTGATGATGTCTGCTTTACGAACCAGAGGCTCTCCACCGGTCATCATGTAAAAATAAATACCAAGTTCTTTTCCCTGTGTTACGATGCTGTCAAGTTCATCAAAGGAAAGATTTAATTTATTACCGTACTCAGCTGCCCAGCATCCGGTACAGTGAAGGTTACATGCACTTGTCGGATCCATTAAGATCAGCCACGGGATATTACAGTCATGAACCTCTCTCATTTTACGGATGGTCTTTGTTCCATAAAATGCAGCCTGAAAACCAAGGTTTAATGCGGTCATTTTTGCAACATGCGGATCTGTCTCATCCAACAGACGATTGACATAGCGCATCCATTTGTGATCCGGATTCTGGATCATTTTTCTTACACCATCATAAGCTTCTTTACGGAAGTTATCCCCCATAAATTTCTCTGTAAGATCTACGATCTGTAACAATCCTTTCTCACGATCCTTGTTCAGACTTTTCAGTGCAGCATCGATTGCGACGCTGAATGCTTTTCTCTCTACTGTCAGTGCTAAATTTGCCATAACTCCGACCTCCGTTATTTTTTTCACATTCTTTTACTAGAAGCAAGTATAAAAAAATTGCACTCTTTTTTAAATATGCAATGACTTTTTAATGTAGCCATCTAATATACAAATTTGCTTTTTTGTCTATTTTCCGACTACATCAGACAATATTTGCATAGCATTCATGTGTCATCATGTAGTATTGATAACTATGTTGTATTATATCATTCCAATAAACTTTGTCAATCAGCGATTATTACTTTTTTCTTAAATCTTAACTGCCATGCTTAACAGTTCTTTCCAAACTGGTTATAATAACGATGGTTCATTTCATGGAAAGGAGATTTTTGATCATGCCTGGATATGTTACCCATTATATATTCGGAAGAGAGGTTTATCATAACCTGAAAAATAATTCTTTAAAAAAGAATCTTTATTATAATCGCGCTGCCTACGGTCTCGGACTTCAGGGACCGGATATTTTCTTTTATTATCTTCCTTCCTATGTGTTAGAAGGTCACAATATCGGTGCTCTTGCCCATGTCCGCGAGACCAGTGCCTTTTTCCAGGGTCTGATTGAAAGCCGTAACCAGTTTTCCTCCCGCACGGATCTTAACATTGCAGAAGCCTACCTGATTGGTTTTCTCGGGCACTATACCTTGGATACAATATGTCATCCGTATATTTATGCCATGACACACTATAAGGATAAAAAGGAAAAAGCCTATTTTTCAAGACATGCCTATCTGGAAACAGATATCGATACCGCACTGCTCGATTTAAAACTGCACCGCCAGCCCTGCAATTTCCATACCGAGGACACGATCCGGCTGACACACCGCCAGAAACATGTTATTGCAAGTATGCTCTATTATGCCTACCGCTATGCCTTTCCGGATGTCAAATTCCGCAAATATACCATGTACCTTGCTATTTTTTCCATGCAGCTTGGTCTCTGGCTGATGCACGATGATTCCGGGAAGAAAAAGGCCATTGTCCGGCTGACGGAGCGGATCTGTCTCGGATATCCGCTGTTTTCACCACTGATCCCGAGTGATACCTTGTTTTTCCGCACGGATCCATTTAATTTAAGACATGCACTGTGGAAAAATCCATGGGATTCTTCCATTACTTCCAATGAGAGTTTCTTTGAACTGTATAATAAATCCAAAGAGCTGTACCTGTCCCGGATCCATTTGCTGTATGCTGCACTTCATGCAGGTGCTGATTCAGCAAGGCAGGACGCTGCTATACAGGATTTTTTGCAGGAATATGGAAATCTTTCGTTTCACAGCGGGTTGAGTGCTACGATTCCGAGCTGATTGCCTGAAGTAACGACTCTACAATTTTCTATGAAGATCCATGTGACAAAAGGCAGCTCACCTCAAATAAAAATACCGCGCAAATCTGCGCGGTATTTTTATTTCTGTATTTTGTTTTTGTATATTACTTCTGATAACAGGCTAATAGGCTGTTTGCAAAGTGTACCTTCTAGTGTTTATTTATCACTTCCGCCAAAGAAGTCACGGATCTGTCCCTCAATGATTTTCATCAGTCTGGTGCGCGCCTCAAGGCTTGCCCACGCAATATGAGGGGTAATGATCAGACGGTCGCTGTCCTTGATCCGTTTCAATGGATTTTCTGCACTCATCGGTTCTACGGTAAGTACGTCAAGTCCGGCTCCTGCGATCGTTTTATTTTCCAACGCATCTGCAAGATCTCTTTCCACAACGATCGGTCCTCTGCCGAGGTTTAAAAAGATGGCAGACGGTTTCATTTTAGAAAATGCCTCTGCATTCATCAGCCCTTCTGTCTGCTCTGTCAGCGGCGCATGTACGGACACGATGTCTGATTTTGCAAGCAGCTCATCAAACTCCACACGCTCATAACCCGGCTGGTTATTTTTCCCTGTTGTAGAATAGTAGATCACATGGCAGCCAAACATTTTGGCAATGTCCGCAACTCTTCGTCCGATCGCTCCAAGCCCAATAATTCCCCATGTCTTACCATTCAGATCATGGAATACATTATCAAAATGGGTAAATGTGATATCTCCAACGTATTTTTCTGATTTGACATAGTCATCATAGTATCTTAATTTTTCCCAGAGATAGAATAACAGGGCAAATGTGTGCTGTGCCACCGTCTCCGTGGAATATCCGGCAACATTTCTCCAGGCAATGCCATGTGCATCCAGATATGCTTTGTCCAGATTGTTCGTTCCGGTTGCAGTCACGCAGACCAGTTTTAAGTGCTCTGCCTCACCGATCGATGTCTCATTGATCTGTACTTTATTTACGATCACCACATCGGCATCTTTGGTGCGCTCTCTCGCCTCTTCCGTTGTGGAAAATCCATATTTTATAACTGTTCCAAGTTTGTCGTACCCGGAGAGATCAATATCTTCCCCGATAGTTTTTGCATCCAGAAATACAATGTTCATCTTTTTTCTCCTTTGCATTATTTATTCAAATAGGCGCGAAGGGCGTCTGTCTGTTCTGTGGCAATACGATAACCTTCATCATAAAGCCTGCGCAATTTTATGGTATCCGTCTCCGTCCTGCCAACTCCATAGGTCGACTCCGGTGCGATCACAAATACTTTTTCCTCTTTCTCTAACTGCATCAGTTTTTCCATGGAAACATTGTAGCGCTCCGCGCGAAGTTTCATATCCTCCACGATCTTCGGATATCGCTGATAAAGACGGTTCATAACGCCTGCCGCCTTTTCCTGTGTCTTTACATAGCCGCGTTCCCTTGTCAGAACAACAACCAGTTTTTCACAGCCCATTTCCATAGCATGTTCATAAGGAACCGAATCTGCAAGTCCGCCGTCCAGATAATAATGTCTGCCGATCTTTACCGGCTGAAAAAGAATCGGCAGTGAACAGGTTGCGATCAGCAGATCCTTCATCTCTTTCCCACGCGGGACTTCCATGTATTCTGCTTTTCCTGTGTGAATATTTGTGACTGCCGCTTCAATCTCTCCCGGAAAACGTGCCAGAGCATCATAATCAAGCGGAAGAAGCTCATTCGGTACTTCTTCAAACACAAACTTCGTATTGTAATACGCATGTTCTTTGCGGTTTAGCAGATGGCGCATACCCATATAGCGCTTATCCGCCATATATTTTTCCATCAGTTCCAGATTACGTCCTTTCTGCCCGGAAAGATATGACAATCCATATGCCATTCCAGCGGAAACACCGATGTAATAATCCGGCATGATATTTTCTTCCAGAAATTTATCCATTACTCCACAGGAAAAAACCGTGCGGTTTGCCCCGCCTTCAAATACCATTCCAAGTTTCATTTCTATTTATCTCCATTCATCTGAGGCATATCACTGCTCTCCGTCACATAAAGAGTGACACCCTTGATTTCCTTTACCATCACAATCATCCCCGGCTCGAAGGTCTTTTCATCATCCACCGAGCGGGCTGTCCATTCCAGACCATTCATAACCGCGGTTCCGGTTCCCCTGACATTATCAATCTGCTCTGTGACACAGACATTTTTTCCAACTGCTTCCTCATAATTTGTCTTAACCAGATGCGGTTTTAAATATTTCAGAGCCCAGGGTCTTGTAAAATAAAGCAGTACAAATGACACTGCTGCAAACACGATGATCTGTCCCGTGATTCCCATTCCAAATGCCGCACAAATCAGTCCTGCAAGACTTCCTCCTGCCAGCCAGATTGATGTCAGACCAACGGTAGCGATCTCCAATACCACAAAGAAAATGATCAATGCCAACCAAACTATTATCTCCATAATCTTCTCCCTCCTGTCGTAATATTTCTGCTGTTTCTATAGTAGTATAACGCAAATAAATTTTCAATGCCATGGTTAATTATCTACGCTTTTCGACCGAAACATATAACAGATGATTTTTAAGGAGGTCTTTCTTATGGCCAATACCGCTTATGTCGGAGCCGGAACCACACTTGGTACATCCTATTATATGCGCCGTTTTTATGCATCAAATGCGGATGCACGTACCACCACATCACGCAGTAATCTGACCAATTCCACCCTCACGGGTGCCGATTCGCATGCACTGCGCCGTGCGATACGTTCCCTTGGTTCATTCACATATGATGACGATAATGAAACAAATATAAAGAACAATGTTTCAGCATTTATCAGCACTTATAATAATATGATAAACTCTTCCGGTGCATCAGATGACCGGACAATGAAAAATACACAGAAAAGTCTGAAAAATCTGACTGCCGAATATGAGAGTCAGCTTGATAAGATCGGTATCACCGTAAAAGATAACGGCACACTTGAATCACGCAGTTCTCTTTTTAGTTCAGCCGACATTTCAAAATTTGAATCTCTGTTTTCTTCAGATTCAGAGTACATGCAGCGTGTCAATTCCTATGCCAGACGTCTTGAAAACAGAAGCAATATTCTGACACAGATCGAATACAATGATGCACTGGCAAAGCGCAATGCAAATAAACAGACATCCTCGTCTGTTTCCGACAGCACCACCGGCAAAACCGATTCTGCAGATACCGGTTCTACCGCTGTGAATGCACTTAACATCGCATCTGTTACACCGGTAACTGCTGATTTAAACACACTGCTCAACACCGGAATCGGCAGCAATGTGAATGTCATTTTATAATTTGGGGGAATCTATTTCCACTGCATATTTACTTTCAACGCATTTCCACTGACACTGATGTCCGCATAACTTCCGCAGACAAGCGGCATCATCGGTGGGATATGTCCGATATCCGCATCCATAATGACCGGTACCTGATACCCGGCAAGCAGGTCTGTAACCGCATGGTACTGGTCTAATCCCATCATTTCCTGTCCGAACACCGCCGGTCTTCCAATCAAAAAACCTTTTACATGCGAAAACCATCCGGCATGTTTCATCTGCCAGACCGCCCTGCGGATAGACATCACATTCAGATCACAGGACTCTAAAAACCAGATGATTCCGTCATCCTGATACTTCTCTGTAAATTCCTGTACTTTATCAAACTCTGTTCCCAGCAGGTTGACCAGACAATCCATGCAGCCGCCAAGCAGTCTTCCCTGCATGGTGATTTCTTCCTGTAATTCCTCTGCCGGCTGCACCAATGGTTTGTACTGCACATTATTTTTCTGTTTTTCAGGCAGACATACCATAAGTTTTTTCTCTTCTGTCACATTGTATGGTTCAAGCGGATGTTCCTCGTCTTTTTTTCCTTCTTTTTCCCACAGTGCATAGCCCTCTATACTGCTTTTTTCTCCACGCAGAAGATGATAGGCATCCCAAAGGCTCTCATGCCACGGTTCCATGCCGAATGCCGCCGCACACGGTCCATATATAGATGCTGTATCGCACAGCGTGGCAAGCAGGAATGTCATATTAGTATTATCGGAAAATCCCATATACCACTTTGGTTTTGTCACCCTGATCCTGTCAAAATCTACTTTGTCTAAGATTTCACACATCAGTTCACCGCCGCCACAGGAGATCAGAATGTCATTTTTATCGCTGCAATAATATTCTGTCAGCTCCGCCCCGCATGCTTCCGGAGTGCTGCTGATGCCGATTCCTTCCGACGCATAACAGTTTGGTCCAAGTTCTAATCTATGTCCCAGTCCGGTAAATTTCTTCTGTGCATTTAAAAATGCTGTATGGTACGGCTCTATACTGCAGCCAAAAGATGGTGCCACAAAACCGATCGTTCCGTTTTCCGGTAAAAATTCTGGATATTTCATATCGTTATCGTTTCCTCCAATGTTTCTCTCTCTCAGTTTACACCGTCAAAAAAACGGTTGCAATCTTTTTTCGTTTTGCTATAATAATTAGTAGTTATTTCATTACGGGCAGACATAGTACATCGGTAGTATATCAGCTTCCCAAGCTGAGGAGGCGGGTTCGATTCCCGTTGTCTGCTTTATAAAGGCTATGAGGTGCCTGTTTTGGGTGTTTCATAGCTTTTTTGATACTCAAATGATACTATTATAATTCCAGTGCAACCCGCTCCGTGGAACTGGTCCAGGTACGGTTAAAGTGCTCTACGCCTGATCCATGCAGTGCAGCATTGTATAAACCCTCATTAAGAAACGGTCTTAAGGTTCGCCCATTCCTGCCACTTCCAAGTGCCCTTAGAGCGCTGTTTTCAATCCGGCATACTTTTCCCCAGTCAATGCCCGTTTCTACTTCTATCTGCCTGCATGACTTCCCATGCTCATATCTGTCATGAATCACACCCCGCTGATCCTCCGGCAGAGAATCTACGATATCCCAGATCACAGCTTTTAATTCTTCCTGCTGCATATCATCAATCACGGCTGACATAGCATTGTTTTCATCCGGTATCATATCAATCAGTGTATCGGTACCGCCCTCGTCTTTCAATGGCATGTCAAGGCTTGCGATCTGCCCCATTCTGACGGACTTTTCAAGCTCCCTTACTACTTTATCAGATAACCCCATATTGTGGGCTATTTCCTGCCGTGTGGGCTTTCTATTAAGGTATGTTTGAAACGCATTGACCATCTTCTTATACTCGCATATCTTGACACGTTCATGCTCTGGAATCCTTACAGGGCTACCGCTATAACTGATATAGCGTCTGAGTCTCTGATCTATCACAGGCGTGGCATAAGATAAAAATTTATTCCCATTATCCGGGTTGAATCCATCTATTGCCGGGTATAATGCAAGATAGCCTTCCTGCTGTAAATCCTCTATATCAGCATAAGCACTGTATTTGCGTGCAATTTTACAGATCATACCTTTATTCTGTTCCCACAGTGCAAGCATATTATCAGCCGTGTCTATTCCTGCCTTAATCAGGGCAACCAGTTCTTCATTGCTCATTGTCGTACCTCATAAAAAATACCCCACACCGACCAGCGCAGCCAATGTGGGGGAACGGTAATGTATACCATAAATATGCAGCGTAAGTATTATTTACGTCGTGTATCTATATCAGCCGGGCGCGTGCCCACCAGTCAATATCTTAGGCTTTCGCAAGCTCCTGATAATAAATAGCCATTTTCTTATTATCAAGCACAAACGCATCATAACAGATGCGCCCCTCTACCAGTGATCCGCTGATTCCCGGCGGGTCCTGATGGATCTTATAATCTTCCAGCTTAGTAGGTGCTACCGTTGCGCACGGATGGCACATGATGAAACCGCAATTCTCCGGCAAACGTCCCGCCGGCACCTTAATGACCGATGCACCATCCAGATTGGAAACAACGCCCTGTTTACGCAAATTGGTGTCAATATCTGTTTCCATCACAATATCTTTAGACTTTTTCATAATGCGGTACACATCCGGGGAAACGATAATAACGCGGGATTCGTCCGGTACTTCCGCATTATCAAGGGTATTGGTTCCCTTTGTAATCTCATCATAGATATTTTCCGGTGTCAGTGCCACAGCCGTTGGTTTTGTTCCTGCCCCTGCTGCCATGACTCCATATACATAAGAATCAACCTCAGGAATAACAACCTCTCTCTGCTGTCTTGCCAGAGCCGACGCACCCGCAAGCTGCTGTGCTGTCTCATCCGTATCCAGCTTATCAATGGCAAAAGTGAATGATCTGTCATTCTTCAAGGTGAATTCTTCTGTCGTTGCATCAAGGCTTTGCACTGCACCATAACGCGATCCCTTTGCACCACTTCCCGTTCCGGCTCTGTCGTAATCGTTCATAGTGCCGGTACTGATCTTGTACACCTTAATGGTATGCGCTCCCGTCCAGTCAAAATCCTGATTCGTTACAAGTTCTTTCTTACTTTCTTTTGTAAAAATTTCATCCACATAAGGCTGAAACTGCGTTACTAAATTAATAGCCATATTCTTATCCTCTTAACCCCATAGCCGACCGGATACCGTTATCATTTGGCAATGTATGAATCGGTGCACTGAATACGATCCTCGACCGCTTTTCTTCCAGTTCCTTTGACCAGCCTTCGGGCGTCCTTTCTTTAATAATTTTGTCAATGACTTCCATTGACTTTTTTAATTCGTCTGCGTTGCTGCATCTGATCACGTCCGCCAGCTCATCCGGATACCCGGCATCCCGTAAAGCAGTTACAGCGTTGAGCCTGTTCTCTCTTGCTTCAAGCTCTGTCGTTCTCTTTTCCAGTTCTGCGGTTTTCTTTTCAAAATCCTCGTTACTGGATGCCTTGCTTTTCTCTTTTGCAAGTCTCTCTTGCACGATCCGGTTCACATCATCCTGTGTAAATGTCTTACCGCTCTGCTGTGTACCCTCTGTGCTTGTCTGTGTTCCCTCTGCTGAGGTGTTCTGTAAATCTCCCATGAATTTACCATCCTTTCGTTTTACGCCCGAATAGGCTTATTCCGCTTTTCCCTGCGTGTGGGTGGATTGTCACGCTCTCCCTGCGGCAGCCAACCGCTGCTCTATATCATGAATATATTGCTTACGCCTTCGATAAAACACACGTCTGCTTACTGGGATAACCTTACCCCGTTTCGCTTCCTGTTTCTCTAATACGTCATATGAGGTATGATTTTTGAATGATTCCACCAGTAGATCAGCAATATAGGTGTCTACCTTATGCGCCATTGTCAAAAGCTCCCCTTCCGGGATCGCGTTGTTCCTGTTCTGCAATGAAATCATGTACTGTTTGCTCTGGATCACAATATCATCCCCCCTTTATGGCTTTTATTGTACCACCCGGAAATAGATATTTTGTGCCATTGTGCCAGCCATGCAGCATTTTTCTATATATGTGAAAATATGTGTTTTTCGTAGGTTCTATATATTGTAAAATATCAACAAATTTCAACTTTTAATCATTACGTTTTCTTACACCCTATATTGTAAAATACAACCATTTTCCACCATATCTGGTTTGTGTTTTGTCCTATGAATTTCCTATATCTCCCCCTTTTTATTCTATGCTTTTTTTCTTTGTATTCTCTTTGTTCAAGGATCTTTACAGCCCAGATAAAATGTAAGCATTTTTAAGCATTTTAAAACTGAACGTTCGGATTCAAAACGAACGAAACGTTCGTCTTTGTATGCATCTGAAAGTAAAACGTTTTTTGAAACGCTTTTGAAACGCTCCACACCAAAAAGACCCACACCGGGCACTGTATTTCTACAATGTCGTGGTGTAGGTCTCATGGGTTTAGGGCTTGTTTCATTCGGAGCGCATACCGCTCTACTTCAAAGATTTTACAAGGTTTTGTGCTGCTTCTATCGAATCGTCCGCGCTCTCTATGTAGTCAATTACTGCCTGCACATAGCCGGTCAGATAGAGCTTATCATGCAGTGTATTGTAGATCCTCGATAAAGCCTGTAATCCTTCCAGTTCGCGCTGCTGCTTCTGGTTTCTTTCATACCAATGCCAATACGCCAAAGACTTCCCATCCACTACATGCAACGTTTCACTAAATAAGTACTCGTATTCCGCATTATAAAGACGTAGTAAGCCGTATATGTTAGATGCACGCATTTCGATTGTTCCGTTCAGCATCCCCCATACTTCCGGGTCGTCCTCTTTTCTGTACTTCCCAAGTTCCATATGCTCGGCTATGGTGCATATGCTGTAGGTGCTTTCCGTAATTTCTGCTATAAGATTTGGGTATTTGCATCGGCTGAGTTCCTCATTTGATAATCTTTTGTAATTCATGTCTTCCTCTTTCCGCCGAAATCTGCTACAATGCAGATGAATCCGGTCTTTTGTTTGGTTGTCGGGTTACTTGCCCTGTGATGGTGTTCCCGCACCGTCCGGGGCGTTTTTCATTGCTAAGATCTCATCAAGTTCCCTGTTGAGTTCTGCCAGTTCTTCCATATCTTTCTTATCTGAGATTATGTTATTGCAAAATACTGCAAGCGTGGGTTTTCCTGGGTGTTCATCACGAAACCGCGCTATTTCTTCCACATCAAGCAACATCAGCTTTTTTCTTAATTCCTCGTAGTTCATCCCTTACACCTCTTTTCTATCAGCTCCAGCGTGTCCAGTGCCAATGATCGGACATCTTCGCCGTACTGCTGCACTATCTCCGCTGCTCTCTTTGTCAATTTCTCCCATTCTTCATCCGTCCGGGCGGTGTGGTGCTGCAGAAACATCTTCCAGAGGTCAGTGTATAACTGGTAGATGATTTTTAACTCTTCATCGGTCATAGTCCAAAATGCCGCCCCCTTTCAACCTCGCTATATCCCGCCGTTGCTCGCTTTCAATAAATGCTTCTTTCAATAACGGTTCTTCTCTTAGCTCAAGAAAACTATGATTGCTTTTAAAAAGTTTATCTACATCCATCCACACACAGTTTTTAACAATCCTGCTTTTGTACCGTGTTTCAAGCGGTCTATGCATATTACACGCGCACAGCATATCAAGATAGTCAATATACTCTATCATGGCTCGTTTCCCGTTGTTGCTCATTTTCTGCCAGATTCCAATACTCTTTATAAGTTCATTATCAGAGTAAAAAATAATAAATTTCTTTCTCACTGCATGCTCCTTTCTCTAAGCGACATCCCTATATTGCAAAATATATATGTAAATCACTGTAAAATCATCCTTTGTCCATACTTCGTTTTTTGCAAACTATTGGCAATTCAAACTTTGCAACTTATTCATACTTTGCATAATTCAAAATATGGATAAACCCTATAAATATAAGTTTTTTTATCATACTTTGCAGTTATTCCGTGTCGCTTGGTGTTTTTGGTTTTACCCAATAACATGGACCTCCGAACCCATCTTTCTTACTTTCAATATTCAACTCACTTCTTGCCCGATTTAATGTATCATATGAAAAGCCGTTTGCTTCTCCCAGATTCCGCAATTCACTTGCAAGACGTTTTCCATCCGGTATCTGGTCGAGTAAAAACAATTTTGCAGCTTCAATATCAGTATTTTTTCTATGATTACTATTTCGCAATGAATTATATTCATCCATTGTCAAATTGCTTTCCCCGTCAATCACAATACCGCCGCGATCTGGATCTATATGAAATAATTTCGTTTTTCCCTGCTGCATGTTGCTGCTTTTTTCATGACTCATGAATTTCTGAAATTCTTCATTTGGAACATTACCAATAGCGATACTGCTTCTTGCAATACCTGGAATATCCATAGATCCTATTGTTCGTGTTATTGATGAACCTTTTTCATTTTTATTTAGATGACATACTAATACAATGGCCGTATCATATCGTTCCGCTAATGAAGCTAATCTGGTCAGCACTGGTCGCGTCTTATTGGCTGCATTCATTTCCACATTCGCCCCTATATATGCCTGCATTGGATCCATTACCAACAACGCCGGTCGTACTTCCTTTATAATTTCTTCCAACTTTGGATTTTCAAACGTCATTTCTGCATTTGGGTCGAGTATAGAATACACATTTTTCATATTCGCGCCACATGATCGCAATCGTCTTTTTATCGTATCGCCTAATCCATCCTCTGCTGTAATATACATTGTATTTTCCGGTTTTAAGTCAAACGGTGATACATTGAAAAACTGCTTACCTGTAGATACGCACGCAACCGCGTAACACATTACCCATGTTTTTCCAGATCCTGGATGTGCTGAACATAAAGTTATCTTTCCTCTTGGGATATACGGACAGTAGAGCCATTTTAATTCCTTTTCCTCAACGTCATCCATACATACCAGATTTATACTAGATGGTTCCGCAGTTCCGTTAATCTTTTGTTCTGCCGCGTCAAGTAATTGCTCTGCTGTGAATTGTTTAAGAACTGCTTCTTTTGACACTCTTTTACCTTCCTTTCATAATCTTTATGTGTTTTATCTACCAGCCATTCCCCGGCTTCACGCTCCTGCTCTATCTCATACGCTCGCTGAGTCTTATAATAAAAGCCGTAGATAGTTTTTACCCTTGAACACTTTAACTCGTCCAATCGGTCAAATACGCGGTTGAGAAATACCGGATCTGTAATAGAATAGCCGTACACCTTCCGGCACCAGTCCCAGCCACACCAGGTATCAGCGTTTAGGCTCTGATAGAATTCCTCTTTACTTGGTGCACTCATACGCTCGCCTTTCCGTCATAAATGCGCTCATAGAAGTACTTCGCATTAATCTTGCCAGCCATGACAATGAACCCCTTTTCGGTCATTTCCGCGTTCAGCTGACGAATCAGGTTATATGCTCGACTTGTACTGCACTCCATGATCTGCGATACATCAGCAGCAGATAAGAACCGCTTTTCTTCTGCCATGCTTTCACGCTCCTTTCTCTTCCTTGGCTGCGATCTGATCCAACCCGGACATAATCCCCTTGATCGCATACTTTTCCATGTACGTCGGAACGGAATAGAACTTATTAAGCTCTTTTAAAATAATCTTTGCCTGTTCTTCTTTGCTCATAGATATCCCCTACTCAATTCTCTTAACGTATTCTTCAGAGATCATGAACTCTGTTTCGTTTAATTCCGGGTCTGGATCTGGATTGAAACACATATTAATACCAAGTGTCACGTTGTCTACCTTCTTGGAGAGTTCCAACCACATCCCGGTAGCCTCCGCATTGATTCCGGTTGATACGCTCGTTACCGTGTAACCCTCTAAAATCTTCTCGTTTACCTCTGCATAGTCCTTAAATACTACCTGTTTCATACTGTTTTTCCTTCCTTTCTCTTTTACTACATCGCCGCCAGGCTCTTTAATCAATAAGTTCCGCTGGATCTACTTCCAATGCTTTGGCAATTTTGCCAAGTGCTTCCGTTTTGGGTTCTCTATTTCCGTTTAAGTACGGGATCAATGTCACATAATTAATACCAGACTTCTGAGATAACCCCCTTGCACTTAAGCACTTCGCCGCCATTGCAAGCTTTACCTTTTTTAAATTCAATTTCATGTTTTCACCTCGCTTTCATCAGATCGTTTTCAATCTGTACTTTGATATTAGCAGATTGTTTTATACCTGTCAATATAAAAATAGATTTTTTTCAATCTGTACTTTTGAAAAATAATATGATATTATCATTTAGAAAGAAGGTGAACTAATGCCAACAGGCACAAAAATAAAGGAAATTAGAAAACAGAAGGGGCTTACACAAAAGCAATTAGGCGACCTGTGCGGGATAGCTGATGCTAACATTAGGAAATATGAAAACGGAAAACAGAACCCTAAAATAGAGACTTTGCAGAAGATAGCAGATGCACTTGGTTGCACTATGCACGAATTACTAAATGGAGATGATACTTTTAAAGCAATAACAAATGCTACAATTTTTGAAAATGCAGACGGTAGCCGATACGAGAAAACAGAAACGACTATAGAGTTAACCGATAGGGCAAAATTTATTGATTGTTATGATAATATGAATAAAATAGGTCAACGTGAAGCATTGAAACGCGTTTCAGAAATGACAGAACTAGAAAAATACACTCGAAAACGTGATAAACCGAAGTTAGAAATCGTATCAGATGAAAAATTGAAGCAAGATTATAAATACTATCCTCCAGACACACCGGAACTCAATGCAGCACACACACGAACAGATATTGATATTCCAGATAATGTTGATACTTCCGAGAATGATATAATGGATGACGAGAATTTCTAAAGTTGCTAATCCCAACTTTAGAAGTGCAAACCATGCACCACCGGATTTTCTAAAAATTTAGAAAACGCACCGTCGAAGTTCCGACAGTGGAAGCCGCTCAAATTTCAGCACCTTTCCGACGGTATTCGTCCGAAATTCGGACAAAGCACACCAAGTCAATATTATTGAACTGCTGCCCGGCTGTCCTTTTATCGGACAGCTCAAAAGTGAGCTATCAGCGCTTTCCCAACTTATTGGGAACTGCTGCCCGGATTGAGGGAAAGGTATGCGTACTATTCACACCCTTGTTGCCGGATGTGACAATTACTCACACCCAAACGGGCTTAAGTGGTGGAACCGCTCAAATTTGAGCGAAACCCCAACTAAAAAAGTACGGGTTCGACGGGCTGACTTTTCAGCTCACCGCAATTTTGTAGTCACTCAGCGCCAAATGGTCCTCAGTACATATTTCTCTTTTACTACATCGCCGCCAGAGATATAGAAAAGAGGTAAAATATATGCCAGTATTCAAAGACGAAGCGCGAGGAACATTCTATGTAAAAACTTATTACACAGACTATACAGGGGCGAAAAAACAGAAACTGAAACGCGGGTTCAAGCTGCAGCGTGATGCTAAAGAGTGGGAACGGGAATTTATTACCAAACAGGCGGCACAGCCATCTATGCCGTTTAAAACGCTCTCTGATCTGTATCTGGAGGACAAGCAGGCTCACACAAAGAAAATAACCTATGAAACAAAGAAGAACCGGATTGACACATGGATTCTTCCATACTTCAACACACAGCCGATCAATGAGATCAGTGCGCCAGACATAAGGAAGTGGCAGGCAACTCTAAAAGAGTCTAAGAATGCCAACAATGAACCTTTGTCCGCCGGATATATGCAGAATCTTGTCATGGAGCTGTCAAGCATCTTTAATTTTGCAGTGCGTTTCTATGGGCTTGCTGTCAATCCCTGCCACATTGCCGGTAATACCGTAGGCAAGAAAACGCGCAGCCTTAACTTCTGGACAAAGGAAGAATTTGATAAATTCATAGACACCTTTGAGAAGTCAAGCCCTTATTATGTGGCTTTCCTGATGCTCTATTATTGCGGTATGCGTATCGGGGAACTGGAAGCCCTCACTGCTGCCGATGTGGATCTGGACACAAACACCATAACTATTAATAAAACCTACCATCTGATCAATGGTCAGGATATTGTGACAACTCCAAAGACGCAGAAAGCCAACCGAACAATTATCATTCCCCCGTTCCTGTCTGCTGTTATCCGGGAATATGAAAAACGCATATACGGTTTAGAAGCTGATATGCGCCTGTTCACGGCATCACATTCGACCTATGCCCGTCAGATGGAAGATCACACCAAACAAGCCGGTATCAAGCGCATACGGCTTCATGATATAAGACATTCACATGCAAGCCTTTTAATTGAAATGGGATTTTCTGCCCTTCTGGTATCGGAGCGGCTTGGACATGAAAATGTATCAACCACATTAAACATCTATTCGCACCTGTTTCCATCCAAGCAGATTGAGGTTGCGGAAAGATTAGAAAAATTATGCGCTGACAACACATATTTGTGATACTAAAATGATACTAAAAAATTGCACAGACAAAAAAATAACGGGAAAAACAAGCCTTATTTATATGATTTTCATTCAAAAATAGACCAAAAATCATGTAAAATCACAACTTGCGATTCCCGTTGTCTGCTCTCTTTTATTTTTCATAGAAGTTCTTATTTTCCCTTGTGACACATTGACAATATAATATATTTACCCAGGCAGCCGGTGGACGGTTGCGCCTGCTCCTCCGAGTCTTGATATAGGAGGACGGCAATATGGTTACATACTCAGACTTATTTACATTTGTTATCATGATATGTGCGATCATTACGCTTGTTAGAGATAATAGGCAAAAAAACAACCCCTATTTCTTTTGCGAAATCTCATATACCTGCACAATTTTCTCCAGATCCTCCACAAGCCCCTCTTTTGACAATACCCTCTTCGCCTGCATGCCGTAGCTTATCGCCGCCTGTACATTTTCCAGACGGTCATCAAAAAACAAACATTCAGATGGATTTAACTCATATTTCTCACAGATTGCCGCATAAATCGCCTGATCCGGTTTTGCTTTGTGCACCATATAGGACACGATCAGTCCGTCAATATCATTCATGAAATCCGCGTATTCTGTATGCTTTTTAAATAATTCTTCTGAATAGTTTGATAACAGATATATCCCATATCCCTGGATTTTCAATTTGTGTACAAGTTCCCAGACTGCAGGTCTTGCTACGGGCATATACTCTCCATGCCCGATAAACCAGCGGATCACCTTTTCATCTGCCGGATATTTTCTACAATAACGCTCAATGATCTCCTGCTGCGGGACGGTTCCCAGATCAAGCAGTCCCCACAATCCTTCCGGATCATCAAACATTTCCGTTCCAATGCGTACTGCTTCCGTTTCTGTAAGACCATAATCCATCAGCATATATTTCCACCGGTAGGAGAGTAAAACATCCCCCACATCAAAAATAATATTTTTTATCTGTTCCATAATCTTCCTCGTTTCTATCCTTTTAGGGACAATGCACAGTCACACGAGTTCCATCTTCAAACTCTCATTTTTTAATTTCGACTGATTCTAACACAGAACGGATTCCAATGTCAAAAATACCGCATCTGTCCATTGCAAAACAGATGTGGCAGCCGTCTTATACCTGATTTCCCACAATTTTATAATAACTTCTTGATGTAACTGCAAAGACAGCCAGATAGATCAGTCCAAATACCAGCACTGTGCCTGCTAAGCACCATGCAAACAGGGTTCCGTTATACAAAGCCACCAGTGCAAGCAGTTTTTTTAGCATCGGATATGCTGCTGCAAGATGACATGCTGCCGTGACGAGCGGCAGGAAAAATACCGTGCGCACCTGGGAACGGATCGAGGCCTTTACCTCTGCGTTGCTCATTCCGACTTTCTCCATGATGGCAAACCGTTCTTTGTCTTCATAACCTTCGGATATCTGCTTGTAATAAATAATCAGTACCGTGATCATCAAAAACATGCTTCCCAAAAACAGTCCAAGGAAAAACAAACCGCCATTGCTTGACTCATAATCTATGCGGCCCTCCGCTCTTGAGACTACATTATACTCCAACCGCATAATCTGTGGATTTGTCTCATCATTCTGCCATTCATTGAGGTGCTCCCGCACAGCATTTGCGCAGGCAATTTTTTCTTCCACAGATCCACTCATATCAAAGTTCATCATATAGGTAAGGTCAACTTTTCGATCTTCCCCATAGGCAGCCGTCTCCATATCTGATAACTGCTGACGCATCTTTTCTAATGCAGTTTCATCTTTTACAATTACGATTACAGTACCTCCCACTAATTCCGTCATTGCATCTTTCCCCGGAATTTTCATGGTCTGTTCCACCGGATACTCATCATCACCAATCACAATGCTTTCCAGCTCATACACAGGATCTGCCATTATTGCCACGCTTCCATCTGAAATATCCGGGATTGATTCCTGCATATATTCCTCAAATCCCTGTTTTGTCATAACTTCAAGCATATACATATTGGAAAAATCCATATTAGAACGATCCAGCGCCATAACCTTATTTTGGGACATCATCACTGCTGCCCCCGCATAGATTCCTTTTTGTCTGCCTGTTATTACTCTGCCATTTTCTTTTATCACATTTTCAATCTCATCTGTCATCCGGTCAAATGTCCCGGAATCCTGCTGTCCATCCGGGTCATAAAACAGTACTTCCAGCTCTGCCGGATACTGTGTTTTTAACTCATCTTCAAGTCCGACGTACATACATACTGTCATAGAAATCACAACCAGTACCATTGTTGACAAAATACAGATATTTGCCAGTCCCACAGCATTCTGTTTCATCCGGTAGATCATGCCGGAAACCGTTGTAAAATGTCTGGTCTGGTAATAATAACGCTTGTTTTTCCGAAGTAATTTTAAAAATGCGATACTGCCGGCATTAAACAGCCAGTAGGTTCCGATAATAACCAGCATGACTGCAACGAAAAACAGAGTAATCGCCTTTACCGGGTTATCCACAGTGATTGCCATATAATAACCGGCTGCAATACAAACTACTCCAAGCACTGCCTGCAGAATTTTGGTTTTCGGTTCACGTTCTCCCGTACTTCCGCTATGCAGCAATTCCACCGGATTTGAAAGCCGGATCTGCATCAGATTGTAAAGAAGAATACATACATAAATGGCACCAAAAAGTTCTGCGGTATGAAGGCATCCCCATCCTGAAATGTAAAACGGAATTGCTGCATCTAATCCGGTCAGCCGGTACAAAAACATGGTCAGTAATTTCTGGAATACGATACCGAGTATCAGGCCGCCGCCAACTGCGATCAGGAAAGAAAAAAACGTTTCCCATGCCATGATTTTGGCAATATGGATTTTTTCCATGCCAAGAATATTATAGATCCCAAGTTCTTTTTTTCTGCGCTTCATAATAAAGCTGTTCGTATAAAACAAAAAGATACTGACAAACACACCTACGACGATCACTCCAAAGAAAAGAACCATCTGGACACTGGTTCCTCCGCGCATCTTTGAGAGCCCTTCATTCCCCTGGATCGCACACATCGTATAAAACATCATGGCTGACAACATTCCTGCGATCACATATGGCAGATAAAACTGTCTGCTGTTTTTTAAGTTGCTCCATGCAAGTTTCAGATAAAGTTTATTCATGACGCTCACCACCTGTCGTTAAAATAGTGAGTGTGTCGGATATTTTCGCATAAAGTTCCTCGGTACTCATATCTCCGCGGTACAGCTGATGGAATACTTCTCCATCTTTGATAAACAGCACCCGTTTCGCATGACTTGCTGCCTTGATACTGTGTGTTACCATAAGGATCGTCTGTCCATCCTCATTGATCTGGTTAAATAATGCCAGGATACTGTCGGTCGCCTTCGAATCAAGTGCCCCGGTCGGTTCATCCGCTAAGATCAGCTGTGGATTTGTAATCAGTGCACGCGCCACTGCCACACGCTGTTTTTGTCCACCGGAGATTTCATACGGATATTTTTCCAAAAGTTCTTCAATTCCAAGTTTTTTTGCAAGCGGATATACCTTTGGCTCCATCTGCTCCGGTTTTACACCGGCAAGTACAAGCGGGAGCAGGATATTGTCCTTTAAGCAGAACTGATCTAATAAGTTAAAATCCTGAAAAACAAATCCGAGATGATCCCGTCTGAATGCAGAGATCTCTTTCTCACGGAGCGTCACAATATTTTTCCCGTTCAAAAGGACTTCTCCCGCAGTCGGCTTATCCAGTGCGGCAAGAATATTGAGAAGCGTCGTTTTTCCAGAGCCGGACTCTCCCATGATCGCCACATACTCGCCTTCCTCCACCGAAAAATTCATCGATTTTAATGCCTCCACCTGGTTTCCTCCAAACCGCGTGGTATATATTTTCTTTAAATTATTTACCTCTAAAAGTGCCATATCAGGTTCCTCCCCGTCTTTTCTACTCTCATATTTTTTCTGCTGCTGTAAGCATCGTTTTTACCGCAGCAATTTTATTTCATTTCCTCAAGGACTGTACCCAGTATAGCAAAACAGGGAAATGTATGCCATCGAACCAGCTTACATTTCCCTGCCGTATCTTACATTCCTGTAAGATTGCATTTTTATTCCATTATACATTTTTACCTGAAATAGCCGCTTTAACCAATTTTTACAACCGTTCCCACCCCTTCTTTTGAAGTAATGGAAAATGCGTGCCCCAGTTTCTTTAAAATACGGCTGCACAAATACAGACCGATTCCGCTCGAATGCTGTCCCTCATGTCCGTTACAGCCGGTATATCCCATCTCACAGATACGCGGCAGATCCTCTGCCCGGATCCCGATTCCGGTATCCTCAATGACAAGGCAAACCGATTTCATGCCGCTGTTCTCCCCATCATCTTCTTTTCTATGAGATGCTTTCTGCACTGGCACCAACATGGTTCCATCCCCATCCTCCAGATAAATTTTAATACCGCCTGTTTTTGTATATTTGACCGCATTCGATATCACCTGTTCTATGACAAATGAGAGCCATTTTTTATCGGTGATCACCGTTCTTTCAACCGGCTCATAGCTCAGACTGATTTTTTTTGCAATAAACTGCCTGGCGTATTTTCTCACGGAAGTCCGTATGATCTCATCTAAATCGGTCTCCTCAAATACAAAATCCGTCGTTTCCGAATCAAGACGCTGATACTGCAATGCCATCTCCACATACTGTTCAATCCCAAACAGCTCGGAAAGTTCCTCTGTCATCTGCCCCTCATCATTTTTATTCTGAAGCAGAAGCCGCAGTGCTGCGATCGGTGTCTTGACCTGGTGAACCCACATGGCATAATATTCCTGCATATTTTTCTGTCTTGTGGCTGCCCGGCTCTGCGCCCCTGTATATTCATCCGATAATATCCGAAGAAGCCTCTGGTACTCATTTTCCAGCAGGTCTGCATTTTCCGGCATCCCGTCCGTGGAGAGCATGATGGTATGCTCTAACTCCTTTACCTTCTGATAATGCCTGTAATACCTCATCGCATCAAAAGCCAGAAGTATCAGCAGCAGAAACAGTGAAATAAATATTCCATAACCAATTTCTGCGAATGGTATTTTATTGAGCATCATCGTGATGATCATGATCGTTTCACATGCAATGACAATGCACAGCCAGACACCAATTCTTTTTACATAAGAAATAATTCCGCTCATCCGATCTGATACCCGATTCCTTTTCTCGTTACAATAAAATCACAAAGCCCCACTGATTCCAGTTTTTTCCGCAAACGGTTTACATTGACAGAAAGCGTATTTTCATCCACAAAACTGTCACTCTCCCATAATTTTACCATCAGCGTATCTCTTGATACAACTTTCTGTTTATTTTCCATGAGTACCTGCAGGATCTTAAATTCATTTTTCGTCAATTCTATTTTTTCCTGCTCATAAAATAATGCTGCCTCTGTCAGATTCAGCATGGCACCCTTATGCTCTAAAACAGCACTCTGTCCTGTAAAATCATAGGTTCTGCGAAGCATTGCCTGTACCTTTGCAGTCAGCACCTCAAGATCAAATGGTTTTGCGATAAAATCATCTCCACCCATACTGACTGCCATGACAATATTCATATTATCCGACGCGGACGATACAAAAATAACAGGCACTTTTGATACTTTACGTATCTCACTGCACCAGTGGTAGCCATTGAAAAAAGGAAGTTTCACATCCATCAGTACAAGCTGCGGATCAAACGCCGCGAACGTACCGGCCACATTGGAAAAATCTTCGGCACAGCATACCTCATAATTCCAACTTTCCAGATGAGTTTTGACACTCCGTGCTATACTTTCGTCATCTTCTACAATCAAAATACGGTACATGGCATTTACCACAGTTCTGCCAGCTCATAAATAAGCTTCTCTGTTTTCTCCCAGCCAAGACAAGGATCTGTAATGGATTTGCCATAGCAGTGCTCTCCAACTTTCTGGTTTCCGTCCTCGATGTAACTCTCGATCATCAGTCCCTTGACCAGCTTATGAATATCTGCCGACATCTTACAGCTATGCAGCACGTCCTTGCTGATTCTGATCTGTTCCTCAAATTTCTTACCGGAATTGGAATGGTTTGCATCCACGATAACTGCCGGATTTGCAAGTGGATTGCTTGACGAATTGGCATCCTCATAATGCTCCAGCAGATTCTGCAGATCTTCGTAATGATAATTCGGAATATTTCTTCCGAATTTATCCACATAACCTCTCAAAATTGCATGCGTATATGGATTTCCCTGTGTTTTTACTTCCCAGCCGCGGTATAAAAATGTATGGCTGTTCTGTGCAGCAATGATGGAATTCATCATGACTGCAATGTCACCGCCGGTTGGATTTTTCATACCTACCGGAATACCAACACCGCTTGCCGTCAGTCTGTGCTGCTGGTTTTCCACGGAACGTGCACCTACTGCTACATAAGAAAGCAGATCTGACAAATATCTGTGATTTTCCGGATATAACATCTCATCCGCACAGGTAAAACCGGTCTCTTCCACTGCACGTTTATGCATCTGGCGAATCGCTATGATTCCTTTTAACATATCCGTTTCTTTTTCCGGGTCCGGCTGATGCAGCATACCCTTATAACCGATTCCAATCGTTCTTGGTTTGTTCGTGTAAATACGTGGAATCATAAAAATCTTATCTGCAACTTTATCCTGTACTTTGCGAAGTCTTGAAATATAATCAATTACCGCATCCTCGTTGTCCGCAGAGCACGGTCCGATCACCAGAATTAATTTATCTTCTTTTCCCTCAAAGATTGCGCGGATCTCATCATCACGCTCTGCCTTAGTTGCAACAACCTGTGCACTTACCGGATATTCTTCCTTCAATTCTGCCGGTGTCGGAAGTTTCCGTAAGAACTCCATTTCCATTTCCATTTTGTCCTCCGTTTCTGCGCCGTTTTTCTATATCAGTTATCGATATCATCCTGTTAAAAGACATTTTGTACTCTTTGCGCTGACTTTTTTATTTATATCAATAGATTTGCCTGTAAAACATTGAATCTATTGTGTTCATAATGCGTTTTTCTTTTTCACTTTAAAGCATTGCAGTATGAAGTTCCTTTAAATAATACTTTGTTCTTTGTGATCTGTCAATCCCTTTTGAATAATTTAACAGCTTCTTCCTTAACATAGGAAAACGCAAAAACAGGTATTCCGTTTCCGAAATACCTGTCTAAAATCATATTATGCCGTTTTTAATAAAATACATGGTTTCCAATTACAACACCGGCGCGTCCGGAACTTGCTCTTGAGAAACAGGTTGCACCACCAGTGTTATCAGAACCGCCCAATGCCTGTTGTGCTGCCTGTACGCAGCTGCTCTTTGGTCCGTTTGCTGCGATACTCGCAACCATTCCCTGTCCTGCCGGCGGGAATTGACCGCTCTGGTAAATAACACCAGAAATACTGGATGGATATGCACCGGAACGAAGTCTGTTCATAACAACCGCCCCAACTGCAAGCTGTCCTTCATAACATTCATTTCCTGCTTCACACTGGATCAGTGCTGCAAGAAGTGTCACATCATCATAAGATGCTGAAACTGAAGCATTCTGTACGGTGGATGTCTCTGTAGTCTGCGCAGCCTGTGCCGCTGCCTCTTCCTCAGCTTTCTTTGCTAATGCTGCCTTTTCTTCTTCGATTGTAACTGCCTCGCCAAGTGCAAGTTCTGTCGTAACATAATCTGCACTGACATATGCGGTCTGTCCTTTATATTTTACAGCTACCCAGCCATCTTCTGCCTCAGCATCTGTATCGACCGTCAATGTCGTTCCTTCGGAAACTGCAGTGATAACGGACGCATCCTCGGACGCTTCATTTCTGACACGAAGTCCATTCGTATTGACCTGTGCCTCTGTTTCAACATTTTCCTGTGCATAGGCAAGTGCGTCCTCACCGGATACACAATAATCATTGTTGACATATCCGTCTACATCACCGGATACCACATGAGTCCATGTATCTCCGCTCTCGACAACGTCTGCCACATCACCTTTATATAATTTACCGATAATCTCTGCATCCGCACCGCCAGATGCCCTGACATATAAAAACTCATCAACATCTGCCATCAGACGGTTCTGCCACTCAGCATCTTCTGTATTCTCCGTATTCCCGGCATCCTCAGCATTCTCGATGTTTTCTGTCTCTTCTGTATTCTCGGTCTCAGTGTTTTCTGTATTTTCTATATCTGTTGCGTTTTCTTCAACTGTTTCCTGTATATCTTCTGTAGTACCCGCATCCTGTGCCGTGCCATCTTCCTCTGATTCAATCTGTGCAGATTCCTCTATGGATGCTGCTTCATTCTGTACTACAGATGCATTTTCCAATGTATCTGTATCTTCCACTGCCTGCGCTTCCTCATCTGCTGAAGCAACAAGTATGGTCTGGGAGTGTTCAATCCCTGCTGCTGCCATCTCCACTATATCTGTGTTTATCTGGTTTAACTGTGCAACAACACCTGCTGTCCCATCTGTAGCTAAGTCCGTCCTTGTGTCTGCTACAACCGCTACTGCCTCTGCTGAAACTGTACTGGCTGCATCTGCAATCGCGCACATCACTACCATAGAACCGGCAAGCATGATTCCGCTGATTGCTCTTTTTCTTAAATTCATAGAAAACCTCCATCAGTGTTTACCATCTTATGTAAATAGTATTACACCTTTGTTTCGTTTTATTCATCTTTGTTACAATTATTACGGATTTATTACAATGAGGATTATAGCAAAGCAAACATGAAATGTCAAGCATCTGACATTTTATTCCAAATTTTACGAAAAAACCTCCTCTATAACATCATGGATCACGGTCACGGACTCTGCATTCTGCTTTCCTTTCTCCAGACCTTGCAATACCTGCGTCTGGTGTAAATCAGTGTCTTCCTTCAGCCTTATTTTACCGGTCATTTTTTCATGTTCGTTTTCTGTTCTATCTTCGGTTTCTTTTTGTCTGTTTTGTTTTTCTATTTGCTGCAATCTTTTTTCTATTTCCCTGTTCATCATAAGGTTTTTTCGCTCTGTTTTTTTTATCCTGTGTAATACATAAATCAGAAGGATCAATATCACAATACTGCTTCCCATATAAAACCATTCTGCATATTCTGCCATAAAGGTTCCCATCTGCTCCATGTATACCACCTCTCTTTTCCGGGACTTATCAATAAATTTATGTATTGTCCCTTTTTCTTATTAATTATAGAAAGAACAGAACCATTTGAAAAGGTCTTTCGGCCGTGTTTTGACCGCAACTTCCGACATTTTTCCCTTTCAATTCTTTGCTTTTTATCAATTCTCTCTCTTCCTGTTTTCCATTTTATAAGTCTTTTCTTGACTTTTATGCATAAGGGTATTATAAATAGGGAAGTGCAAAATGTTACAGGAAAGGGATTATTCTATGAAAAAAATCGTAATGACCGGGGGCGGCACTGCAGGACATGTCACACCAAATATCGCATTGATGCCAGCCTTGCGAAATGAAGGTTTTGAAATTTCTTATATAGGTTCCTATGAAGGAATTGAAAAACGGCTGATCGAGGAACAGGGTGTTCCTTACTATGGCATTTCTTCTGGAAAATTAAGACGTTACTTTGATCCTAAGAATTTTTCAGATCCATTTAAAGTATTAAAAGGATATGCGCAGTCGATCCGGCTTTTAAAAAAGATAAAACCGGATGTCGTTTTTTCTAAAGGCGGCTTTGTCTCTGTTCCAGTTGTTTTAGCTGCAAAACACTGCAAAGTTCCTGCCATTATACATGAGTCTGATCTGACTCCAGGACTTGCAAACAAACTTGCCATTCCGAGCGCAACAAAAGTTTGCTGTAATTTTCCTGAAACACTTTCTTATCTTCCGAAAGAAAAGGCAGTACTGACCGGTTCCCCGATTCGTCAGGAACTTTTAACAGGAAATGCCGACTTTGCTTTTTCGCTCTGTCATTTTAAAGATCACAGTAAACAGACAATTCTGATCGTTGGTGGAAGTTCCGGCTCCCGTGTAATAAATACAGCGATCCGCGGCCTGCTTCCTGAACTTTTGAAAAATTATAATGTGATTCATCTCTGTGGAAAAGGTAATCTGGACGATACATTAACTGCGACAGATGGATATGCACAGTTTGAATATGCCAACAAAGAGCTTTCCGATATGTTTGCTCTTGCAGATCTTGTCATTTCCCGCGCAGGTGCAAACGCAATCTGTGAACTTCTTGCGTTGCGCAAGCCTAATATTTTAATTCCTCTTTCCGCCGCTGCCAGCCGTGGAGATCAGATTCTGAATGCAAATTCGTTTCGTTCCCAGGGATTTAGTTATGTGTTAGAGGAAGAAGAACTGTCAAACACAACACTTCTTGAAGCAATTGAACATGTCTTCCACAAAAAGGAAGCATATATTGAGGCAATGGAAAACAGTAACAGCCGTAATTCCATTGATACGATTATCGGACTGATTTTAGACGCATCTAAAAAATGATTTTTAAGATAAGAGGAACGGATATATATTTTTTATATGTCTGTTCCTCTTTCGTTGTATAACTATGGTCAAAAAAATGATTATTCAGCAATCTTTTTACATCTTTAAAGAATCTCTGATCTCCGCCATCTCTTCTGGTGTAAACTCTTCATGATCCCAGATCAGAATATCATTATTTTTTGCATTCTTATAACGAGGGATCAGATGCATGTGAAAATGAAATACTGTCTGTCCAGCAATTTCATGATTATTCTGCACAATATTAAATCCATCGCACTTTAAAACATCCGTCATATGTTTTGCAAGTTTTTTTGCAAGCTGCATTGCATGTCCTGCAGTCTTTTCATCAATCTCATAAATGTCTGCATAATGTTCCTTTGGCAGGATCAATGCATGTCCTTTTGATGCCGGGCTTGCATCCAGAATTACTTTGAACTCATCATCTTCATAAATCGTATTGGACGGAATCTCGCCTCCAATAATTTTACAAAAAATACAATTTGCATCTCTCATTTTATCTATTATCCTCCATTTCCGTGCATCTGCACTTCCTTTTATTTGCGTAATCAACGTATTTGCTGCGACGTCCTGCAGATTTTGTGCATCAATGTGCGAAATTAAACATGGTATCTAACATACGCAGGATCTTAAAGTTTCCTTTCGCAGTCATTTCCCCTGTCATAAATGCTCTCTGAAATGTCATCCGTCCATCTACGATACTGTCCATAACTTCCGGTTTTAATTTTGCATAGACATCAATATTTTCTTCCTGGCCATAGTGAATGGTAAGCTCGCCTTCATTTACTTCCAGAAACAGCGGTTTTTTCCTGCCCTCTATAATAAACAGATATCTTGCCCTAAATTCTGGCTGCGGTGCAAACTGTGCACGAAATGTTTCAATATAAGCCTCTTCATCCTCTTTTTCGGACTTACCAAGCATTCCCTTAAACATCGTTGCAAGTTCTTCGATATCTTCCTTCTGTTTTTTCACATATGTGTCATCCGACACATACTTTGACAACTGCTCACTCTCCTGTGGGGTAAGCTCTAACTGAGGAGTCCTTAATATGGTCTGTTTTACTGCCTGATTGCTGGTTGGAAGACATTTTACTTTCTGCGAGATCGTCCGGTAAAGATTTTCTGCTTTCTTCTCAATCAGAACGGTATAGTCCTTATTCATCTCAAAACTGACAAGATCCTCAACATATCCGCAAAGTCCCGGGCATGGCTGTCCACCTAAAATCTCCCATGCACTCTGCAATGTCAGTTCGCCCTCGCGCTCTCCATATGTTGTAGACATGACAATCGGCTGCATATAAGTCGTTTTTATCTTTTCCTTATCGCCATACAGCCAGCAGGCATCCAGGAACTGCTGCATGTAGCCGCCTATCCCAAGCCACTCGATGGTGGTCGCAAGAATAATACCATCCGCATCTTTCATCGTTTGCGGAAGCGTTGCGATCTCATTTTTATGCTCATAAATATTAATGCGTTCCACTGTCACGCGAAGTTCCTGCAATACTTCTTCCATTTTGTTCAACACATATAATGTAGGATCATCTAACAATCCCCGTCCACCATAATAAATGTTTACTTTCATATTCTACCTCTTCCTGCATGTTCACCAAATACTGTTTTCAGTATATAAAGTTTTATTCTTATAATCAACAATTTTCCACTTTTTTGTGGTATAAAATCATCGCCGCAAGAAATCCGGTAAGAATTCCTCCAACATGACACCAGTTATCAATTCCAATTGTGGAAAAACCATAGTACAGACTCAATACCGCCATAAGGATCATTCCTTTTACCGTTAAACCTTTAAATCTGCCCCGATGTCTTATCACTACCCAGATCAAACCGCCAATCGTGCCAAACACCGCACCGGATGCGCCTGCTGATACTGCATAATCTCCGCTGTATAACATCATAAAATAGGATAATAATCCTCCACCAATTCCGGATAACATGTATATTACAAACATTTTAAAATGACCTGCTGCCCGCTCCAGTCTCGATCCAACACAGCAGAATATTACCATATTGTTTACCAGGTGTGGTAAACCAAAATGAATAAACATCGCTGTAAATATCCTCCACCACTGATGATTGATCTGTATGAACTCCGGGTACATTCCGCCATGGGATGCAATATAAAACGGATCCTGCGTATCTCCCAGAATTTCCAGTATCAGATATACGATCACATTTATGGCAGCAATCGCTATCGTAGTATAGGAGAGTCCCTTCAGAGAAAAACCTGGATTTGTACTTCCGGTACTTTTTGATTCGGCTCTGCAATTCTCCAGTGCATTTTTAAGTCCCCAGAAATCCCCCGGCTGATTCTCATAAATGATCAGTCTGCCCTGCTTCATGTCGTAACCCCAGACGTTTTTTTGCATACAGCATAACTGATGCATCATATCCGTATTATTACCAGACAGCAGTGTAAGCAATTCCACATGATAAACCGGATAGCCTTCCGGAAAATCTGCAAGTCTTCCCTGCGGATGATAAAACAGATCCATCACACGTTCCTGCATTACCTGATGCTGTTCTACTGTCAAAGCCTGTGTATCTTCCAGCGATATCATCATTACCACATGAAATCCCTGCTGGTAGTATTTATAAAAAACGCCGATATTTTCCGGCTGTACCCTGCAAAACCGGTAACCTTCTGTAAGTATTGCCTGTTCTATCTCTCTGTTCATATATTTGCCCTCTGATTTAATTATAGCCGTATTTATTGTGCATGTTTTCCACACATAATATGAACTCGCTAAAGTTCATTATAACGTAGCAAAAAAAGATTGCAAATATGTATGTCTTTTTATTTTCTTAAATAAATCTAAACTTTTCGTCCGCAAACATAACCGTTTCCTGCGCCTGAAGGCTCATTTTTACCCTGCAATTCAGTAACTCTCCGCCTACCATGGTCCCATTGGAAGAATTAAGATCCTCTATAAAGTAAACCTCCCCTTTTCTGGTGATCCGCGCATGATGCCTGCTCACTGTTCCACTCGGTATCACACCATCACAATCCAATTCACTTCCTATAATATATGGGGTATGATCTATCGAAAGTTCACTGCAGGTGCCATTTCCTTCATATTTTAGTATTCCATATTCCTTTTTGGGTAGATCAGCAAGTAAAACAGTTGGATTCTGCTGGTGCATGTTAATTTCTGGTTCCGGTTCAAATACAAATGGCTCCACTTTTTTCTCCGGTATTTTTCCCCCTTGTAATAATTTACGGATCCTTCCAAATATGTTCTGCTCTTTTTGCTGCCACAAACGCAGGATCCCTTTTTTCTTATTTTCCACAGGAATCGACATATACTCAGACTCTTCTTCCTTCCACACCGTCTCTGTAATTTTTTCTGGTACATCCTCTGTATATTCAGCCTTTCTCAGTATCTTTTTTATTTCTGCAATACAGTATCCATCCATTCTGGTATATTCAAATAACTCATATGCCGTCTGAACTCCATTCACATTTTTATGGTCTAATTTTGCCAGAAGATACTCTAACAGCTCATGAAATGATTTTCCTATCTCCTTTTCATTTCCAAAATAACAGCAAAAACTGACATTTTCTGTCTGATTGTCAAAAAAAATACTTTCCGGGCGCAGCAGCAATATATCCGGAGATATCAGCAAGCCATCCAGTATCTCCGCCATCGCAACAACCGCCTCACATATTTTAATAAATATCTCATAACTAAGATCGGACAATTCCGCTAACATATCCACTGCCTGTTTTCCTGTTATGTCATACCACAACTGTGTCTGTCCGTTTCTGCTATTATACTCCGGCAATATAAGTTCCCTGGGTCTGTTTCTCCAGAGCATTTCTTTTTCCCATGGTTCTCCTTCTAATGCCGGTGTTAAAATCATATGACTGGCATGAATATTTCTGTAATAACTAAATTGAATACTCAAAATAATTCTCTCACCCTTTCCAGCTCATAAAACAGTTTTACCGCATTTACTGTTTGATCTTTTATAATTCCCCCTGCAAGTGTTCTCGTCTCGTCATACAACTGCAGTCCAAGTTTCATAATAACGAAAAATAATAACATCGCCATTGACATAATGATTGCGGCCTCAATGGTAATGGATGCTTCCCATTCCTTCATTCCATCACCATTACGAACAGATAACCCGCCAGTAAAAAAGGGGCAAATGGAATCCTGTAGGTTCGTCCTTTCCTTCTGATCACCGATAAAAATAAAGATGTTATCCCAGCTAAAAATAGTCCCATAACAAATACCTCCACATTTTTTTCAAATCCCAAAAATATCCCGCTGACCACCAGAATCATTCCATCTGCACGCCCGACACTTCCACCTGACCATAACCCAAAAAACAAGATCATCATTCCAATCCCCATTCCGAGTAAAATCTCTATGATACTCAACTCCATACTATAGAGATGAAATAAGAGTCCTATAATACCTCCGGTCAGTAAAAAATATATATTTATTTTTCTATTTCTGTAATCCTGAAATGCAGATATCGAAAAAAATCCAAGTATTAATGTATTTTGCAGCATTTTCCCATAATCCTCCTGCATTCTTCTAAGTTTCGCATCTACTGCATTTTTTTCTATTGCCCACTTCTGACAGACGTATCATATAAATTGTGCGTTTAATTCCACCACAATTTAAATCATAATGAAATCTGTTTCCCTGATCTGTAATAAACACCGTATTTTTTTCTTTTATTTTTTCCGCGCAGACTTCGCATTCGCGGTATTTTTCTCCATATTTATTTCTTTTATTCTTTATATCTGTATAATTAACAGCTGATATTGATAATTTCAAATATGTACATTCTCTCGATGTATGATATACACTCCCCTTTTCTGCCACATACACCCATATCTCCATATTACCGTTATCTTCCACCCATCCTGTCCACTTACGGCAAATGACATGCTGTCTGATTTTAAGATACGGCTTTCCGGGCAGCCACACCGGCATTTTGACACCATAAGATGCTACAAGATAAATTTTATCCTCCGTGAATTTTGATTTCAAAAGATTAATACCTGCCACTTTATTAACTACATAGTGGTTGATATTGTCACTTTTCTTTATATTTTTCTTGAAAAGTACATTTGCTGCAGCCATCCCAACGATCTTCTCATGATCTTCACCCTCCTGCGCTGCCATAACTGCAAGTTTACGCCCGGTATCATCCAATGCCTTTTGTACATCCATCTGAACCTGCATTACCCGGAAAAACATTAGAATCATTACAAAAAATAATGCCATAACCGGCAAGATAACAGCCGCCTCTAATGTAAATGATCCTTCCAGCCAGAGACATGGCGGTGTCTCCTGACGGCGGCAGGCCTCCGCCTGATGAGAAAGAATATTATTACTTTCCGGGAGAGATCCTTTTTTGTATATTTTATATTTCTTTTTTTCCTTCTCTGTAAGAAACACCGCCATATCCCCTCCTTATTTATTTATGTATGACAGTTTCTGTCTTTTAAAAAACGTATATCCCCCCATTTCCATATCTCCATATAAGCTTCTCTTTGCAAATAACGGCTTAGCTTCAAACCGCAGTTCGCAGATCATATTGTCTATCATATGATCCATTCTGGCATTTTTACCATTCTGCTCCTTTTGCATGGCAAGTTCCATGATATCCATCATACGATATGCCATTTTTTTCTCTTTCATTGCAAATAGCAGCTGTTTTATATACGCCTGATAGGATAAACCGTTTTTACATTCTCTTGCTTTTCCCTCACCCGTCACTATTTCACCCAGCTTTTTTAGATCCGTGGTCCACTCTGCTGCACTTTTAATGAGTGAAATTTTTCCACCGGAAAGAAGGGTTCGCAGATCAAGTATACTTTCCACATATGCCCACGCTGCCACCACACCAATTTGAACAATCTTGACAACTGCCGGATTCCCGGAAAAACCGGCAAGTGATGTTGCAATCATTAATGTCTGATTTAATTTTTCTCTATCCGCTATAATATGTGCAACATTTGCAGCTTCGCGCATCCGCATCAGACGTTCTATGGATGATTCCAGGTTTTTCTTATCCGTATCTTTACCACACAGGATATATTCCATCTCATAAGTTAGATCTCCTTTTCCCGGCTCTGTATAATCCGAAAAATGTTTTCCAATATATTCCAGTACCATGACACGATCAGATACATTCATTTTTTCTGCCTTTTTCATATCATACCGCCCAGTTTCACACTGTCTGTTCGAAACCATATCTTTTGCTTCAACTGCTTTCGCCGATAAAGACGACATATCTGATACCGTCATTCCAAGGAGCGCATTCTGTTTTAATTGCAGGACAATCTGGATTGGGCTTTCCTTTTTGCCGTCTTCTGCATCCTGTGCGTGATTATTCTCATTGTCCTGGATGTTTTTTTCTCCAGCCTCCTCCTGCGGCGCACCCTCTTTGTCATTCTGATCCGCCTGTTCTTTTTCCTTTTTTGCATTTATGATGGCCTGATCTGCATCCTCTACACTATATTCTGTTTTTCCATCTGCCTCCGCCTTTTTTCCATCCTGATATTGCTGATACATTTTCTTTGCAACATCCTCCGGCAGATGCCTCTTCATATATGCAGATGCCTGACGCAGCATACCTGTACCATCATTATCCGTTGCAAACATATATTCCAGCAGGGAAGCTTCGCACAGCTTTGTTCGAAACACACTGTTTTCCCCGGTTTCAGACAAATTTCCAGCCACATAGTCCATGACACGGGAGCTCACTTTATTCTCATCAAACTGATCCCAACCATATGCACCATCCAAATACAGTAAATGATATTTATCCCATAATACCGTCTGATATTCCGCTGCCACACAGTCCATTCCTGTATCTGCCGCAAGGGTATCCATCATTTGCAATCCCGATACCCTTGCTCCTTCCAGTAATGCAAGCAGAAAAGATAAAATCAACAACAGACTCAGGGCAGAAAATATGGTCAGACTTCCTTCTGCCTCTGTCTTCATAACAATTTGTTACTCTCTTTTATTATCTTCTTAAGAATTTGTGTATTTAAGCTCTTGATTTTCGTGTTAAATACAACGATAAGCCCAATTAAAATAACAAGTATCAACACGATCTCAATAATGGCCACCCCGTCTTCTTCCCCTAAAAATTCTTTAAACCCCTTCATACAATTTCTCCTTTCTAATCTTACAATCCATAATTTCATGAAATGATCATTACACACTTTACCGGCAAATCCTTTGTTTTAAATTATAATTCCATGGAACGCATAGCTGGAAATGCCAGTATTAACATCACCGCACCGAGCATCAGAATCATCGGAAACAACATCTTTGTCCCGGCTTCCTCCCCCAGCTTTCGCGCCATACTTTTTCGTTCTTCAAAGGCATCTTCCGCCTCCTGCTCTAACAGCCTTGTCAGACCCCTGCTTCCTTTTCTCAGATTCTGCGCCAAAAGATTGCCAAATTTGCGGTAGCGGTAGCCGCCACATCTTTCTCCAAAACGCTCATAAGCACGTTCTTCCCCCATTCCATTTTTTATTTCAAATGAAGTCCGCTGCATCTCTTCATAGACTTCTTTTCTGCAAATTGTCCTTTTTTGCCGCTCATTCATATAATTTTCTGTCAATCTGTTCCACGCTTTAGAAACAGTCATTCCTGCGCCAAGTAAAAGTGCCAGATTACTTACCATATCCGCATACTGCAGTTCCAACAACGCTTTGCGCTTCTTTTCTCTTTCTTTTTTACGCGATTGCTCCACAAAAGGAAGGATGATTACTATTCCCCCTCCAAGGAACAGAATTTTTTCAGATAAATGTTCTTTTTTGGTATTCCAGATCAGTTTTTTTCCGTTTAGCTGCTCCGGAAGTTTGATGCTATCCCCCGGATCTGCTGACTGCTTCTTTAAATAATTCTCTATTTCACGGATCATTTTGTGTTCTTCATCAAGCTCCTTTGGCATTACACGAAAATACCGTTCACTGATGCACTCTGATGATTCGCATCTTAACGTTACTGCAGCTTTTACCAGAATCCCATTTTCGGGTATATTTTCCTCAACCACTCTCCCTTCATCGTCCACTACATCATACGGTTCAAATTCCCAGTCTGCGCTTACCGCTCCCTCCTGGTAATTTTTTCTTATCTCTGCCTTTTCCCGCACTTCCCCATTGTTTTTCACAAATTCATCATCAATTTCCTGCTGTGCAGCCTCAAGTAATTTTTGTTCCTCCTGTTTCGACAAAATACGTTCCGGAACCACCACCTGATAGGAATACCCATCTAAAATACCTTCTGCATCGACCGTCATTTCTTCCTCATAATCCCCTTCCCCATATGATGGGCGCACAAGTTCTAATTCTATTCCACCGCTTTCCATTTCTTCTGAAATTTGTGCTAAAATTGCAAGAGCCGATACTAAAATCATAACAACTGCCGCACGTCTTACTTCTGATGATACTTTTTTTCTTCCCACAACCGGCACCAAAACTGCCACGCACAAAACTCCAATACACAAAATCATCCGTTTCTCCCCTTACACCCTGATATCTGAAATTCGTCTGTTTATTGCCATTGCCCCCACAAAAACCAATAATGCTGCACTCATGACAAGAACACCTGCCAGATTGCCATACAACGAATCGATAAATTCTCCTGATGCAAGATTCAGATAGGCGAGAATAAAAAATGGCATCACACTCATAATCTTTCCCTCCAGCTTCTTTCCGGCAATGACTGTATCCACTTCCCTCTCTACTTCTATCTTTGCGGATATGCGTGCTGCTGTTGTCCGGATAATCTGAGGGAAGTCTCCCCCACTCCTTTTTGCAAAACCAAAAATCTCTGCAAAACTTTGGATTTCTTCCACACCGCTCCGCACTGCCAGATCATGCAGAATCTCTTCTACATTCCGGTTTAATTTTATTTCTGCATTCACCTGAATCAATTCCTTAGTGATCATTGCCTCTTTTCCATACAGATCCATAATTTCCCGCTCCGCTTCTTTCCATGCATGTTCAATGGAATATCCTGCAAGCAATGCCGCTGCAACGGCCTGGATCGCATCCCGAAATTCAATCATCAGCTTTTTTGCACGTTCATCTCTTTTTTTATTTTTGTAATAAGAAACGATTAGATAATTTACAGGAATAACCAGCACCATTCCATACCATGAACGGTAAAACAGCCACGCGATCGCTGCTGCGACTGCCGTCCCTGCTGCCAGACACCCCAGTCGTTCCCACAGATTACACCGATATTTACGATAATCCATTTATTCTCCTGTACCAGGAAGTGTGATTCCTGCTCTTTTACATTTTTCCTGATTAAAAAGTGTACCTACCCGCTGTAATTCTCCACAGACTGCTTCTCCGTCCGATGGTTTTTCCACATAACGATACAGATCTTTCAACACAATCTCCCCTTCCTGCATACCAGTCACTTCTGTAATTGTCAGGACCTTACGGCTTTTATCCCTCATTCTCCCAAGATGAACCAGAATATCCAGTCCGGATGCAATCTGACTTCGTATCGCAGTAAGCGGCAGCTCCATTCCCATCAGCACCATCGTTTCTAAACGACTCATCATATCCCGACAGGAATTTGCATGCCCGGTAGATAAACTTCCATCATGTCCGGTATTCATTGCCTGCAGCATATCAAGCGCTTCCTCTCCACGACACTCACCAACCACAATTCTCTCCGGCCGCATTCGAAGTGCCGTACGGATCAGATCCCGTATCGTAATCGGTTTTACTCCTTCAAACATCTGATTTCTTGTTTCAAGTCTTACCAGATTTGGTTTGTCGACAAGCCGGAGTTCTGCCGAATCTTCAATCGTAATGATCCTTTCCTCCCTCGGAATATACTGGGACAGCGCATTTAAGAACGTTGTTTTTCCGGAGCCTGTCCCTCCTGATATAAATATGTTATATCCTGCCATCACAAGCACTTTTAAAAATGCTGCGGCTTCCTCTGTAATTGACTCTATCCGTATCAGATCTTCCATTAAAATAGGTGTTTGTGGAAATTTTCGGATAGATACTGCAGCACCGTCTATGGAAATTGGCGAAAGCACAATATTTACACGCGATCCATCTGCTAATCTTGTATCCACGATTGGAGATGCCTCATTTACCATACGGTTACTGTTTCCTGCCATCTGCTGTATCACATCACCCAATTTCTGCTCAGATGAAAAATGTGTCTGCGCCCGAAATAATTTTCCTTTTTTCTCATAAAAAATACGGGACGCTCCATTGATCATAATCTCCGTCACTTCAGGATCCTCTAATAATTCCTGAATCGCATCATACTTTCTTAAAGAATTAAACAATAAATGTTCTAATTGTTCCCGTTCTTTCAGAGTTAACAGATTTTTTCTGGAGTATTCTTCCACTTCCTTTTCAATAAACCGGCAAACTTCTTCATCATTTTGTTCTCTGGACAAGTCAAGTGCTGCTATGATATTTGATCTTAAATCATCAAATATTTCTTCACTCCACCTATATTTCTCCATAAGCATCCCCTGCCAGATAGTCTCTTATATAATCTCCAAATTCACTCCAGACAAGCTGTTCTAACATATTTCCCCCACCACGGATTCCTTTTGCGGTAAACGGAAGATTTACAAACTGTAACCGTTCGGACATTCCGTCCGGCTTTACCTGTTCCAGATAATGAACAAATTCCGCTTTCTGGCATTCATAGAAATATCCTTCTTTTGCCGGACAATAAATACTGCTGCATTCTTCCAGAAACGCCGCTATGGATGGAATCCCAGTTCCAAAATCAAATACAACCGTATCAAACTTTGTATTTTCTTCCAGATGTGCCAGCAGTTTCCGGTAATCATCCATCTGAAACTCCCCCAGCTGCTCAGGATTGCGAAATGGTGCTACATACGAAAAATCTCCCATTTCATATATGCTCTGAAAAAACTGTTCTGATTCTGTTGTTCCCCTTCTCAATCGAAGGGTCAGATCCCCGATATCGTATTCTGCCTGACTGTCAAACAACTGTAAAAATCCGGTATTTTGCATCAGATTGATATACAATATCCGTCGTTGTTTTGCCAGTACAGAAGACAGTACCATAGAAAACGGCATCTGCATTTCATGACCGATTGGAGAATATACCCCTATTATCTCCAGCTTGGTTAATCTGTCTGTAAATGATTCCTTTCCCGCTTTTTTCCCTCCTGTCACTACCATCATTTCATGAAGGATCGCCTCCATTGGCTGATATTTAAAAATGACCGTCAGCTTTCTCCCCGACTGCAGATAAGAATTATCTTCTGACAGACGCTCCGGTATATTTTCTGACAGGATCAGCACGGTCATTCCAGACAAAACTGCCTGTTCGCCAAATTCTGAAAATCCACTCCCCAGCAAAACCAGATCAAATTTTTCATTCTTTATTTTCTGTAAAAATAATTCCGGCTCCGGAAATAAATGAACCGTAAATTCCTTTGCCTTATGTTCCATCAGATATGCAGCAAATCTTTCCCCGTACGTTTCATTCGTATCGCAGAATGCCACATCCAGTTTATGCAATACCCCACCCCCAGACCACGATAAAATATCCAATTAAAATTGCTGTTGAAAAATGCATGAATGTCTTTGTCCCAATTGCATAACCAACCGTTACTTTTTTGTAAACGATCTTTCCTGCTCCTATCACTGCCCCCACAACAAACGCCACAGGTATCAGATAGCAAAGCTGTGTCAGTGTCAGAAAACCTCCTGCAATGGAAAATAACTTGATATCGCCTGCACCCAGTATGCACAGACTAAATAAAAGAAATAATAAGATAACCGGAATAGATATATTCATCAGAAAATGAACTGCACCTGCACTTCCTTCCCCCAGCAGTCGAAATGCAAGTCCCCAAATTAATCCGGAAACAATCAGCCGGTTACTGATCCTGCCGTTTCCAAAATCCATCACCACCGCTAACGTAAGATGCGTCAGCAATGTAAGATTCATTAGTTCCCCAATTCATCACCTCTTTCGTAGTTTGTAAGTCGAATTATAGCAATGCTTTTTTTGTTTGTCCATACTTTTTTACAAAACAGCCTATCTTTGTAGACTATTCACAAAAATTTACATGCCAAAATTCCATAAAGCAGCGCAAACCCGCCTATACCAAGGATTCCAATTGTCAAAAGGCTTACCGGATTTAATCCCACGCTAATCGCTATTCCCTGTGAAGTAAAAAAATCATTTGCATAAATAATCCCGATTCCACCTAAAACAATACGAATCATAAAATTTAACAGCATCTGTATTTTTTTCCCGATTACAACAATAAAAAGGACCATACCAAGAACTCCTATGATTGCCCATTCTCCCTGTATTTGCTGCATATAGATATCCTTTTCTCTTCTTTTTATCAAATTTATTCATCCGGACATATTTTATGCAAATAATTTCTTACAATTTTTCCGTTTTTTGTATAGAATGGAATTTTCGTGATTATACTAAAAATAAAGAATTTTTCAGACGGAGGAATATTATGTTTCGTTTTTTTCAACCAGAAAAAACAAATGATGCGCATTACACAGTGCTAATGAATGACCTCCATCAGACTGCGCAGGATCTACAGGATGCATACCGTAATTTAGAAAATGTAATTGACCCGGACATGATTGATTGCTGCATTTATGAACTATATTCTGTGCAAATGCGCTATAAATTTTTACTCGCTAGTATAAAAAAAATAGAGGATTCCTATACTAAGAATCCTCTGGAAGTATCAAAATCCTGATACGTCTCAACCAAATCATTTTTTCCATACGTATATCCGGCATAAATCTGCTGGGTATTACGCATAAGCGGTGCGGAGGTATCCTCTTTCATTACCTCCGCAAACGCCGTGTAAAGTTTCTTCATCAGGTTCTCCGCAAGTTCAACCTCTTTTAAATCCCTTTTATACATTGCTTTTGCAAGTGTCTCCCTGCAAAATACATAGATGCGATATAACTCTCCTGCAAGTTCATAGGAAAAATCAAGCGATGAGATCAATTCACTGATAGTTTTTGAGGCATTCCGCAATGCTGTCTTATAATTTTCCCATTCTCCGTTATCATGTGCCTCTTTTGTATCTTCCATATACGCAAAAAATATGTCATAAATCACAATGACCAGACCACCCCTGTTACTCTGACTGATCCTTCTTGTAAAATCCATTATCTGTTCTTTTTTCAAAACAGATCCCTCCTGTTACTGCAGAATCTGCAATACCTGCTGTGGCAGATCGTTTGCCTGTGTCAAAACAGAGATTGCTGCCTGATTTAATACATTCTGATGTGTATAATCTGTCATTTCCGATGCCATATCCGCATCTGTCAGTCGTGACTGGGCTCCTGTCATATTTTCTTCAAACGTATCCAGGCTTGATACCGTACTCTCAAGACGATTCTGGTATGCACCAAGTCTTGAGCGCACTTCACTGACTTTCGAGATTGCATCGTCAAACTTTGTAATACCTCTGCCGGCACCATTTACAGTTGTTACATCTACATCATCAATATACAGACTCTTGCAGGATACTTCCGGAATGCGCACTTTTGTCTCCTGATCCTCGTTTGCACCGATATGAAGTGCCATTGTTCCAATATCTGTAACATCAAAATCCAAATCACCCGTATAACCTGCATCAGCAAGAAATGACATCTCAAATCCGGCTCTGTCTGTAACCGTAATCTTATTTCCATCCGTTTTTACCGTAGCTGTATCACCAAACCCGGTTCCATCACCCGGTTTTGTGAGCGTTACTTCGGCATCCGTACCGGAAGGTACGATCACTTTGCCATTCTGAATCTGTCCGTATACATAGCTGCCTTTATTCTCTGGATCTTCTACAACACTGTTTCCTCCGGCTGCTGTAAATCCAAGTGCATTAGCAAGCTGCTTATCATCAAATGCGATCTCTAAGATGCTTGACATTCCGTACTGTTCTGCGGTAAATGAAAGTGCTCCATTCGTTTCAATCTTAACGGTTGTTTCACCAGTCTCTGCTGCATTTCTGATCTTCCCAAAAGCCTCTGCATAAGTATCGGTTGCCTCTATCTCTACTTTAGATCCATTAATACTCATCGTTCCGGATACGCCGATCGGTGCTGTAGAATTATAATTCCGATTTGCAGTCACAGGTCCGGCCTGTGTAGCTGCTGTATCAATGGAAAGCTGATACTGTCCTGCTTTCACATGATCAGAAATGTCCACTCTTGTTGCATTTTTGGTGTAAACCCTGGTATCTAATGAACCATCTAAAAGTGTTTTGCTGTTATACTCTGTATCCGTTGAAATACGGTCAATCTCATCTTTTAATGAAGTGATTTCTTTCTGGATTGCTTCTTTATCCGCCGGTGTCATTGTTGCATCACTCGCTGCCTGCACGGAAAGTTCTCTCATACGCTGTAAAATACTGGTCGTTTCACTCAGCGCACCATCTGCGATCTGAATAACAGAAATACCATCCGATGCATTCTGGGAAGCCCGGTTTAAACCATCAATCTGTGCTTTCATCTTGTTGGAAATAGCCATTCCTGCCGGATTGTCCTTGGAATGGTTGATCTTAAGTCCCGATGAAAGCCGTTCCATCGATGCACTTAAATTATCCTCAATTCCAAGTAAATGTTTATTCGCAATCGCTGCTGACACATTGTAATTTATTCTCATTCTCTTCTCCTTCTATTGTCTCCGCCACGCATCCATGCTGTATTTCCGACACTCCATGTCCCAATTCTCTGCTGTATATATCGGTTTCAACACACTTTCTCTAAAGAGTCAGTTGTTTGAAAAATTATAAATTTTTTCACGGATTCTCCATGTTTATTTTTTCGTACTTCCGTTGGAACTGATTGCAATCCCTGTCGATTCGTATTATAATGACCACATCCAGGCATAATAAGCTGTGATAAAAACTAAAAACACCTATTTTTTTATAAGGAGGACTATATGACACAGGTAACAAAATCTACTATGATCGGCGAACTGCTTCAGATTGACGAAAACATCGCGCCAATTCTTTTAAATATCGGTATGCATTGTCTTGGATGCCCATCTTCCCAGATGGAGACCATCGAAGAGGCCGCTATGGTTCATGGAATTGAGCCGGATGCTCTTGTAAAAGAGATCAATGATTTTCTTGCAAAAGACCTTGCATAGTAAGTTTGGAATACCATCTTACAGGTAAAAATGATTACATCAGAAAAGGATCGTGAAAATGATTTTGCTCATCTTCACGATCCTTTTCTGATATCAAACTGATCTATCGTTCATAAAATCATCGTCCGTCAGTTATAATGCGGCAAGCATCTGCAGCGCTTTTCCTTTTATCACCAGTCTGTAATGTTCGCCAAAAAAAGCCTCCGTCGCAGGTGAATATGCCTGCTGGGCTCCATACTCAGATAAAATATTGCACACCTTATTAAACTCCTCCGGTGACTGGCTGCTCTTACTTACCAGAAGATAATATCTGTGTGTTGCAACATCCTCATACAGGTCATTTTTACCTTTGTAAAAACCGCCTAACACAGCCGCGAGTTTTGACAGTTCAGTGAGATTCTGGAACATAAACAATTTCGTAATGTCTACAAGGACCTTGACCGGATCTTCTTTTTCTTTCTGACCGCCATCTGACGGTACGAAATTGCTATTCTGCTGCGTTTTTGCTGCATTTCTCAATTCCTGTTGTTTTTTGAATAATCCAAGTATATCATCTGCCCCCTCGGAAATCGGAGCATTTCCACCAACAATAGCATCGTCATATAAATCCTCAGGATCCGGATCAGAAAACTTGGAAAATCTCGTATCAAGCTCCTCCGGATACTCTACTTTTGTAATGACTAATATAATGGTATCTGCCGAAAGCGGAATCGCCTCTATCATCAGCGGAATATCATCTGCCTCAAACCCAAACTCGTATGCTGCCTGCTGCATCATGTCACGGAACAGCATCTTCGCTTTTTCCGTGCCATATGCCAACTCACTTAACTTGATCTGACGTTCTACTAAATCTTCTCTCGTCAGTGTGCAGCGAATCTGATTATCATTTACTTTTTCAATTTTCATACAATCACTTCCTTTTATCCGGAAAACCTTGTAAACTGTACATCTATTATAAACAAATGCAATATCGATGTAAAGTATACCATTATTAAAACTTTCTAAAACCATAACTGCTTTTTTTCTGTAACATATGCTGTATTATAAGCATTAATCTTTGTATATATTACACAAACATTACAAAAGAAGTTGCAATGTAAAATAATTCATGATATAAACTATGCATGAGATGCGAATATGACACGCCCAGAAAGGAGCGGATATCGCATAGATACCAAATTATTGTTTGGCAAATACCGTATTATTTCGACTCTTGGTGCCGGCAGCAGCGGCACTGTCTATCTTGCCGAACATCTCAAACTGAAAGTTTATCGTGCTATTAAGTGTATCCCCAAAGACACGGCACGAAACACTTCCAACTTTTCAGAAGAACAGCTTTTAAAGGAAGCCGGCCTTCTGAAGAATCTTAATCATCCTGGCATCCCCCTCATATATGATATCGACGAAGACGATCATTTTTTTTATATGATAGAAGAATTTATTCAGGGTGATTCACTGGAGGATCTTATTCTCCATCAGGAAATAATTCCAGAGGAACAATTCATAAATTACGGCATGCAGATTTGCGCCGTTCTTGATTATCTGCATCATTTATCTCCATACCCTATCCTGTATCAGGATTTAAAACCGGAGCATATTATATTATGTGGAAATCAGGTAAAAATAATCGACTTTGGAATTGCTTCATTTATTACCGTTTTCGGTAAAAATTTCCAGTTATACGGAACAGAAGGATATGCAGCGCCGGAAGCTCTTAACGGAGATACCGTAACTACAGCTTCCGATATCTATTCTCTTGGGAAAGTGTTAGAAGCACTCGCCAGAGCATGCACACCTGACTGTTCTGAAACACTCACGCATATTATAGAAAAAGCGGCCGACCGGAATCCGGATTCCAGATACCAGACAGCCACAGATCTTATGCTTGCACTGTCAGAACTTGCCGGGGAAAAAAATCCGGTCAAAAAAGGTCTTATCTTCCGACAGTCATCCAAAAAGAGATATTCTGCGTGTCACTCATTTGCACATCTCATAAAAAACATAGCCGTGATCGGCAGCCGTTCCGGTGCCGGTGCAACATTTTTTTCAGTATCCCTGGTAAACACACTGAATCACAGACATATTCCCTGCTGTTATATACCAATGGATCATTCTGACAACCTTATATCCATGACCCAGACAGGGATTTTGCTCACAGAACACGAGGGAATCTTTCAGTCAAAAAATTTTACCGCCACTCCCTGTTATGGTCCCGGAATTGAAGATCCTGTTTTACCATCTGTCATCCGGGTAAGGGATTTTGGCACTCACACCAGCGAATATTCTGACTTTGGTCATTTCGACCTGACATTTATCCTGTTAAGCGGCAGTCCATGGGATTTTGCAGATACACTGTCTTTTATCAGCCGGCTTGAAAATACTGGATCTTACATATATATCTGCAATCATGGCAATAAAAATGCTGCAAAAAAATATGCCAGATATCTGAAAAATCCGGTCTATTGTTTTCCTGAAGACACCAATCCTTTTTATGTGACTCCAGAGAAGGAACGTCTTATTATGCAAATTCTACAACGAAAGGAGCTGATACATCATCCGGAACATCGGAAAAACTGACTTAAATAAGAGACTTACCATAGGTATTTTAGGCTGCACAGCCGGTGCCGGTGTAACACACCTTGCAATTACACTTTCAAACCTGTGCCATTCCAAACTGCATAAAAAAACTGCACTGTTAGAGCTGCATAAGAGAAAAAACCTTTCAACGATTCCCTCTGAAACCACGCTCCCATGCAGATGCGGGTTTATGGGTGACCGGACTGTTTTTGACATTCATGGAGTAGATTACTATCCGGACATAACACCGGACGAACTGCCGGAGCTATATAATCAGGGATACCATATCCTGCTCCTTGATTTTGGAAGTTTTAATGAGTGCTGTATCAATGAATTTCTGCGCTGTGACAGAAAACTTGTCATCGGAAGTCTCGCACCATGGAATATCAGGCAATATCGGGAATTATTAGAATCGATCAGTCACTATACAAACCTTGGGGAAGGTTTTTACTGTCTAACACGAACGGAAAGTCCAAAACAGATTCGTGATTTTTCCCGTCTTTATCAGATTTCCATAAGCAGTGTTCCATCCATTTCGGATCCATTTTATATAAAGAAAGAACACTTTTCCATTCTGCAGGAATTTATCTGCTGAAAAGTTTCTGCACAAAACATTTTTTTAATATATCACATAATTGTAACCAGCGAATTTCCTTTTGGGAACAAAGGACTTTGATCCGCTTTGTCATACAGTAAGTAATAACGGGGGATAACTACATTGGATTCTAAACATATGAAAAAGCTTTATTTAGAGCTCTCTTCCTTAGAACATATGGGGACAACCATCTGGTTCGAAGGTGTGCCAAGCAATTCAAAAGAGGTCACAGAAGAGCTTTCCGTCACAGAAGAAAATTCTTACATGAGAGATTATATATTCAACGAGGGGGTGTTAACAGAATTACATTTTGATAAGATCAAAAAAACGAACCTTTGATAACGGTCTGTACATTTTGCAGACAGATCCGGTATCATAACAGTTGACAGGGATGGAGTACCTCAATGCCCACCCAGTCAGAATAAGAAAAAATATCTAAGACGATATACAAATCCGACAAAAAGAAACGGCAGAGTTTTACCGAACATAAGCTCTGCCGTAAAATAAGAGTAAATAACTTTGAATTTACATATCATTATGCTACAATAGGAACACAAACGATAATTCTTAAGAAGAAGAGGGTTCTTAACATGAAGAAAAAATTTGTCCCTATTTTGGCTGCCGGCGCTCTGATCGTCGTCATTATCTGTTTTATGCTTCTCGGAAGCATCATAGAAAAATATACACCTTCCAAAGAACATATGAATTTATCTGATTATTATAATCTGTCCGGCGAACAGGACGTAGCCCTGATCTTAGATAACCAGATTCTCGACGCAAAAGGAAAACTCCTTAACGGAACTGTCTATCTTGATTATGAAACTGTATGTTCTTATCTGAATGACCGTTTTTACTGGGATCACAATGAAAACAAACTTCTTTACACAACTGCAACAGATTTGATTTCTGCGGATGCAGACAGTACCAGCTATTATGTGACAAAGGATTCTCATTCCTTAGATCACCCAATTGTCAAGGCGGATGCCCAGACTGCATATATCGCAATCGACTTTTTAAAACTGTACTCCGATTTCTCCTATGAAGTACTTGACTCACCAAACCGTGTAATTCTTACGACTGCCTGGGGTGACTACACCACTGCGCCGGCGAAGCAAAAAACACAGCTCCGTCAAAAAGGCGGCATCAAGAGTCCGATCCTCGCAGATATCGGCAAAAACACGGAAGTTACTGTTTTAGAAACAGGAGATACCTGGACAAAAGTATCCACTGCAGAAGGAATCATCGGATATATCAAATCAAAAGCACTTGGCGCAACATCCACAAAAACGCTGACCAGCGATTATGTTGCGGAAGAATTTACACATATAAAAAAAGATTTTAAGATCAATATGGCATGGCATCAGATCACAAACGCAGATGCCAATACAACCATTGCATCCGTGCTTCAGAACACCAAGGGGATCAATGTTATCTCCCCTACATGGTTTTACCTGAATGACAATAACGGAAACATTGCCTCACTTGCAAGCTCCGACTATGTAAATTACTGCCACCAGAAAGGTATTGAAGTCTGGGCACTTGTAAGCAATCTGGAAAACAAAGATGTCGACACCACATCCGTTTTAACTTATACATCCAAACGTGAGAACCTGATCAATAACCTGATCTCCGCAGCTATTCAATATAATTTTGACGGTATCAATGTTGACTTTGAAGCATTAAGTTCTGAAGTCGGTGACTCTTATATTCAGTTCATACGGGAGTTGTCATTAAAATGTGCAAACAATGGCATTGTTCTTTCCGTGGACGATTATGTTCCCAGTAGTTTTACTGCATTCTATAATCGCGCAGAACAGGCAACTTTTGCAGACTATGTTGTTGTCATGGCATACGATGAACATTATGCCGGTTCTGAGGAAGCAGGATCTGTAGCTTCGATCGGCTTTGTAAAAGAAGGCGTTGCCAATACCTTAAAAGAAGTTCCGGCAGATCAGCTGATCTTAGGCATGCCGTTTTATGCCCGTGTATGGTCCGAGACACCTGTTGATGACACCACAGGTGCTGACAGCACAACACAGACATCCGATAACAATAATAACGACACTGATGAAACAGACAATGCTGCTGCCGATGCCCAGGCTGCCGATGAAGCTGCTGGCACCAGTGACTCAGCCGACAGCTATCAGCTTTTTACACTGGATTCCTATGCAACAAGCATGTCAGAGATTCAAAAACTGATCAGTACAAATGCTGCCGAACCGGTATGGTCAGACATTGACGGTCAATATTATGTACAATACGAAAACAATGGTATCACTTACAAAATATGGGTGGAGGATGCTGCTTCCCTGGAAGAGAAATTAAAAGTCCTTCAGGAAAACCAGCTTGCCGGCGGCTCCTTCTGGAAACTTGGTTTAGAGCTGCCTTCTATCTGGGACACTATCATTAAATACATCAATTAAATACAATCATTCAAATATTCAATCATTTTATTATGACATAAACCCCGGATATCGTGAATATTTTATAAAAACGATACTCCGGGGTTTTTATGAAAAAAAAGATAGAACTTATCATGGCTGTCTGTCTGGTGATCGCCGCATTTTTTCTTGGAAGTCAAAGCGCCATACTTGTACAAAACAGTCACATAGACACAAAAGGCACACCGGACACAGATTCCGCACATAATACAGAGCTTACCGGGGACACCGGACAGACCAGCTCACCTTCTGGTAATTTATCGATCGTGATCGATGCCGGGCACGGCGGTATCGATCCCGGCAAAGTCGGCACCAATGACGCACTGGAAAAGGACATCAATCTTGCACTGGCACTGAAACTTCGGGATAAATTCAAGCAGGATTCCATCCGGATTATCCTAACACGCGACTCGGACATCGGTCTTTATTCTGAGGGAAACACCAACAAAAAAGCGGAAGATATGCAAAATCGCTGTAAAATCATCACGGAGGCAGCCCCCATCTTTACGGTCAGCCTGCACCAGAACAGCTATCCGTCTCCGGAAGTCTGCGGTGCACAGGTATTTTATTTTGGTCAGTCGCAGGATGGAAAAAAACTGGCAGATACGATCCAGGACAGCCTGATCGCAAATGTTGATCCTGATAATCACCGCGTTGCAAAAGCAAATGAAAGCTATTATCTGCTCAAAAAAACACCCACACCTACCGTTATTGTAGAGTGTGGGTTTCTAAGTAATCCGACAGAGGCAGATCTTCTTTTGACAGACGACTACCAAAATAAGCTCGTAAATGCCATATATATCGGTATACAAAATTATCTATCGGAATCCATGTAGTCCGAAAATCAATTTTTATGCCTCCTGTGCGAGTGTTCCTTTTACTGCTTTGATAAAATGCTCTGCAATTCCATACAAACGTGAGGTCTGCACACGGTAAGTATCCTGATCCTCAGAGGTCGGAGTTTCATTCTTTGCATCGACTCCAAACGCTCCCATGGAGAAATGATTCAGATCAAGGTCCTTTATGTGTGCACAGTGTAATTCTGTAACATCATCATTCTCTCCGCCAAGCGAATCCATAAGATTCTGTGCCTGTTCTTCAAAGAGTTCTGCCGTCTCCTCTGAATCTGTGGCGACCAGTCCATGTATACCATCTTCCTTTGCCTGGAATGTCGCCGCGATCTTTCCGCGCAATTCACTTTCCATCATGATATCGACGATTCCTTTTTTGTCCACACCGCGCACGATTTTAACAGAAACATTCATAAGTTCATCATTGACCATTACTGGAACAGCATACTGCTCTTCTTTTGCAAGAATACTGTTTACGGAAAGCTGCGCGGAAAGCATTTTCATCTCACGCACATCAAGACTCGTCACATGATCGCTGTTTATCATCGTCTTCATCACATTTTCTGCGAGTTCGCCTAACTTCTCCTGCGCAGCCGCCATATCTGCCGGTTCTGAAACAGCTTCTCCAAATTCCTCTAACAATTCCCGCTTAATTGCTTCTAAATCATCCGCATCTACCTGATTGTCTCCATTGTGGTCTGCCATACTGCTTCCAAAAATCTTACGAAACATCTGATTACGCTGGTTGAGCATGGATTCCATTGCCAGCACATTTGATATTGTATTTGGAATATCATATTTATCCAAAATACGATAAATACTCTCATCCGCATTTGCTGCCTGCTCTAACTGCGCAAGCTGCTCTTTTGCATAATCTGCATCAATGCCACTCTCATCTGCCTGTTCTTTTGCCAGCTCCAGCGCTGCTTTAAATTCCTCCGGCGTCATGTTCTCCCAGTCAGAATCCTGATCAAACAACACTTTCGCACGCTCCGGTGTCAGTAATTCCGAAGCATCTTTTAAGCAGTTATTCTGATAGGCTGCCTCAATCTGATCCGTAATCGAGCTGCCATTGGATGTCCCGGATACGCCATTAAAATCAGAATCTACAGAATAATCCATCTTATTGCTGCGTTTTTCAGACCGCACAGCTGTCAGAAGATTTTTCATCGTAAGGGGCGATCCCTGCTGTATCAGTGCACCGATTGCTGCACCATCTGTATTTTCTACCTGTCGGATCAGACGATAGATTCCTATATAAGAGCTTCGCTCCTCCTCACTGATTTCGTGATTCTGTTCCATTTTCCAGAGATATTCACTGAATCTACGGTTATCCTCCCTACCAGACTCCTCGCTCTTAATATTCTCTGCCTCCTGGTTTAACGATGTAAAATCCATTTCCAGTGGGTTGATCCCACGTTTTATCATCTGTGTAACAACCGCCGGAGTCATATTTTTAAAGACACGCTGCACTTCTTCATCTGCTGCTTTCATCTGAAACACAGAATCCTGGGTGATCTCGATACTGTTATATCCAAGAATCCGAACCGCACGACGGTTTTCATCCGTCAGTTCCATATCAAGGTCGTTTAAAATATCATCCACGTTACGGAATGCCTTCTGGATGGAATCCCCCAGATCAGTTCTCGGTGCTGTCATCAGGGTCTCATACTGCTGACTTGCCTTTTCAAAAGAACTTTTCAGTTCCATACCGGCTTTATGGACACCATTGATCGTCGACACCTCGGCATCTTTCATTCCAAGCACATATGCCGGAACATAACGCATATCGGAAACTTTTTTATCGACCTCTCTAAAAAGTTCCACCTGCTCGTCGTTCACATCCACACCTTCAGATATCAGGAGATTTTTATAATATGCATTTTCCTGATCCTTCAGCTGTTCCACCAGTTTTACCAACGGCTCGGTGTCAATGGAAACCCCCTGTTTTAATAGACGGTAATTTGCTTCCACCGTCATTGCAAGACGAATTTCTTCTAACTGTCTGCGTGCCGTCAGAAGCTGCTGCCCTTTTGGGGTATAACTCTCGTTCGCAATGCTCTGCGCTGCATCCTCACTCTGAGCTTCAGGTGATGCCACAGTTCCCACCGTCTGGCTTTCTGATGCCGCCGTTCCCGATGTCCGATTTGCCGCAGCTTCCCTTAAACTGTCCAGGGTAAGTGGCAATCCTTTTTCCACGATATAAGCAAGATCTTCATCCGTGGCATTTTCTACGGTATCCACAGCGTCTTTCGCCTGCTCCATCCATGTATAGCCGGACAGGATCACCGCATCCTGTGCGCTTTTCCCTTCGCTGACCGCCTCTGCTGCAAGTGCGGCAATATCTTCTGCCCCCGTGGTCAGTCCCGTCTGGCGCAGAGCCTGTGCATAAGTAAGATTCTCCTTCGTCAGCGGTATATCATTTTCTAACATCCACTTACTGGTTGCAATGGTATCATCATTTACTTCCAGTCCTGCTGATGCGATCACGTTTTTCACCTGTGGAAGGAAGGACGAAATATCCTGCTGTTCTGCCGAAATATAGCCTGCACTTGCAGAATGCTCAGCAAAATATATATTTCGCACCGTAGGCTCTAACCGATTATCAATCAGATATTTTACAGCGCCATCATCCAATGCGGATAAAGAATCCGCCATATTTACTGTCTCTGCGATCTGTTTAAAATTATCATCCGCAAGCGGCAGATCCGCTTCCCGCAGACTGTTTGCGATCTGAACTGCAAGTTCCGGACTGCCCGTGATCTGTGCAAGCTGTTCGAGATCAAGATCATCTCCAAATTTAGAAATATCCACCCCCGCCTTTGCCAGCTGTGCTTTGATCTTATCCGTCACGGTCACGATCTTATTGCTCGTGGTATCATCCAGCGAAAAGCCATCCTCCTGCATTTTTTCATAATCTTCCGGTGAAGTAGTTTCCGCAAGCACAGCCATCTGTGCTTTTCGCTCGCCTGCATCCATGGAACCGGACTGCTCTATTTCATCTATGACCGTCTTTTTCTCTTCTTTTGCCGGATTCAGATAAGTAACCTCTTTTGCCTGAAAAGACGTAGTTCCTGCAGATTTTTTACTACTCTCTGTCTTTACCGCATCCGCAAACATCTGAATTCCGTTTTTTTCTTCCACGGCGCCTGTCTGCGGCATTAAATCCATCACGCCCTTATTCTGCTGCTGTTGGTTATCTATTCTCATGATCCGACTCTCCTTGTCATTTCTGTTCTTACATACTTTCCGTACAGTTTTTCCTTGCCTGATTTCTGCTTTTCACTCAGTTATATCTGACCAATCCGGTTATATCAGGACAAAAGAATGGCGCATACTTTCACTTCCCTGAAATATCTGCGCCATCCATAGCTGATGTATATATCGGATACATCAGCATATTTATTAAGTTTTTCGATACGATTCCAAACGCTGTTCTGCTATTTTATACAGTTCTTAATAGCGGAATACTGCCACACCAAAGCCCGGAAGCGGATATGCAAACGAGTATGGTCTTCCATCACATTCCTGCGACACAGATTTATAATTTACCGGACGCTCTTTGCCGCTTCCGCCAAATTCTGCATCGTCACTGTTTAAAATCAGTTTATAAGTCTTGTGTTTTGGTACGCCTACGCGGTAGTCGCTGCGTTCCACCGGTGTAAAATTGCATACAAAAAGCAGATTATTCTTTCCGTCTTTGCTCTTTCTGATAAAGCTGAAAATACTGCGCTCAGCATCATTTGCATTGATCCATTCAAATCCACCCCAGCTGCTGTCAAGTTCATAGAGTGCCGGATTTTTCTGATAAATATGTAATAATTTCTTTACCCAGTTCTGCATATGCTTATGATCCGGGTTTTCCAGCAGATACCAGTCTAATTCTCTCGCCTCACTCCACTCCTGAAGCTGTGCAAATTCCTGTCCCATAAACAAAAGTTTTTTACCAGGATGTCCCATCATAAACGCATAGCCGACCATCAGATTTTTAAATTTATCTTCCATCTCGCCCGGCATCTTATTGATCATGGAACATTTCAGATGTACTACTTCGTCATGGGAAAGCACAAGAATGTATTTCTCACTCTCGTTATAACTCATGGCAAAAGTCATTTTGTGGTGATTATCCTTGCGGAAATACGGATCAAGTTTCATATAATCCAGGAAATCATGCATCCATCCCATATTCCATTTATAACTGAAATTCAGTCCGTCATCTTCCACACGGCCGGTGACTTTCGGCCATGCCGTAGATTCCTCAGCGATCATGACTGCTCCCGGGTTTCTTCCAAGGATCAGTGTATTGACATGCTTAAAGAACTCCACTGCCTCAAGATTCTTATTATCACCGTATTTATTCGGAACCCACTGTCCCGGCTGCTTTCCATAATCCAGATATAACATAGATGCCACTGCATCCACACGCAGCCCGTCAATATGATAATGCTCGATCCACATCAATGCACTGCCGATCAGGAAATTCTTTACTTCATTCTTGCCGTAATCAAATATCTTTGTACCCCAGTCCGGATGTTCTCCTTTTCTTGGATCCGCATATTCATACAGACATGTTCCATCAAACTCAGCCAGTCCATGTGCATCTTTCGGGAAATGCGCCGGCACCCAGTCTAGGATCACACTGATCTTGTGCTTGTGACATTCATTGATAAAATATGCAAAATCCTGCGGCGTTCCATAACGGGAAGTCGGTGCATAATAACCGGTTACCTGATATCCCCAGGAACCGTCAAACGGATACTCAGAAATACCCATCAGCTCAATATGTGTATATCCCATCTCCTTCACATACGGGATCAGATACTTCACAAGATCCCTATAACTGTAAAATCCGTCATCCTCTCTGCCCGGATGGCGCATCCAGGATCCCGGATGTACCTCGTAGATCGTCATAGGTTTTGCATAGATATCTTTGGTCTTTGCACGCTCTTCCATCCATTTTTCATCGGTCCACTTAAAATGCTCTATATCCGTGACGGCAGATGCCGTTCCCGGACGAAGCTCTGCATAATTTGCATATGGATCCGCCTTATAGAGCCGTTTTCCATCTTTCGTCTCTATCAGGTATTTATACAGTGCACCTTCCTCGATCCCCGGAATAAACAATTCGAATATTCCCATGGTATCCGGCTCTAACCTTGTCATTTCATCTGCCGTTTCATCCCATCCGTTAAAAGAACCAATCACCCATATTCTTGCGGCATTCGGAGCCCACACATCAAAACATACTCCACGAATTCCATATTGATCCGTAAAATGAGCCCCCAGTTTCCGGTAAATCTCGTAATGCGTCGCCTGTCCAAATAAATAGCGATCCAACTCTGAAAAATTAGCCATACCCTTACACCCCTTTATTTTTATGTCATGATTATAGCCTGTATATTTTAGATTCCAAAATCTTTTTCGCGAAGAATCACATAATCTTCATCATCATATCTTCTGGACGTAATAATGCTAAATGCTTTTCGTAAACCGCCCTTCTCAGATTTATGAATCGCATCGTCCACAATCTCTTTTACCTCTGTAAGCGTTGTTGCCTTGTCATATTTCTGAATATTGCTGATACTGTTGTAAAGTGCCAGAATACCCATCTCATCTATTGTATAGCCAAGTTCGTTTGCATACGCTTTCGCAAATGAAACAAGCTCATCACTGGTAAATATCGGAATATTGATCTTCTCAGAGAAACGGGAAGCAAATCCTTCATCTCTGCCGAGTGCCTTCTCAATTCCACGGTGTGTATCTTCCATAATGACAAATAATCCGCTTGTATCACTTTTCAGAAGAAGTGCCAGCCGGACTGCCGTTTCTTTGGAAATATCTCCGGCTTTCTCTATGATCAGACAGCCCCCGGAAATTTTCTTTAACAGTGATGCTACATCCTTTTTATTCAGTGCGGAAGCTTCAATCTTTCCAACCTTTCCTTTTGGTTTTCCGGTTTCTTTCTGAAGTGCTTTCACCATAGCCGTTGCAAGGACTGTTTTGCCACTTCCGCTGCCACCCTGGATCACCATATTTCCGGTAGAAGCATCCTTTCCTGTTATCAGATGTCTTGCCGCACCTGTAAGTGCCTGACAAATCTGTTCTTCCATTCCCTTGATCGAAACAAAATAGGTAAATATCCCCCGAAGTTCTTCACCCAGTGATGTAACTGCCTCAAAACCGGTCTCATCCTCAGGCTCTGTGATCTCCGGAAGGACTCTTTCCACCCGGTCCTCTTTCTTAAGAACCTCTTTCGTTACCTCAACTGCCGTGTTGTCAGCCAGCTCTTTCTGTGTGATATCATCCGTTGCGCTTTCCGTATCGGTAATATGCTCTACCGCTTCGGCTAATGCCTGTTCCGTTACCACTTTGCCAAGATCGATCGTGTCTGCGGTAACTATATCAAAATCATCTGCTTCAGATGTTTTCTCTTCACTAATATCTGAAACTTCTTCTGCCGCCTTCTCCTCTGTACTGAGATCTACAGTTTCCTCATCCGTTTCTTCTGCGGAGAGATCTGCGATTTCCTCATCCGGCTGAGATCCCGGTATCTGCTCCTGTCCGGATATTTCCACATCTTCTGTCTCCTGCATCATCCCGGATACTTCTTCTGCAAGCTCCGCTGCATTCACTCCTGGCCCAGATATCTCTCCCATTGACGCTGCCGGCTCCGGTTCCATTGCGGACGCTGCTGTTCCGGCTGCCTCTGCCAGCTGTTTATCGATATCCGCCGTCTCTGTCGATATCCGGTCAATCTCTTCCTGTAAGATCTGATTCATGTTTGCAACCATAGCTGCTGCCCTGTCATTTTCTAACGGCTTGCCTTCTATGTACTGATCCTGCAGTATATCTTTTGGAGCGACACCTGCATCAAGCTTTGGAATAATGTCTGCAAGACGTCCCATAATTTCTTCTGCTTCCTGCAGCGCACGCGCCTTTGCAGATTCAAGTCTGCGCTGCTTTGCATCTTCTAATGCAACTTCTGCGGCATATTTCGTCTTTTCCCACTCAGCAAGCACTTCTTCAATGCTCATCTGACCTGTGATCTGGTGCTCTAATGCCGTTTTCTCCGGCATATACATCCCAATCTGTCCATCATGTTCTTCTGCAAGCAGCTCTTTGAAATTGATCTTTAACGAATCATCGATCTCGTGATCCGTCTCTATATGTTCCAGCGTATCTTCCTCTTCCTCAGATGGATCATATTCTTCTTTCGGAAGCTGCAGATATGGAATCTCCTCCACAAGCTTTTTGATGTTGTCCATACTGTCTGTAACAGTTTCTTTTTCCGTCGCCTGCATGATCTGCTGCATGCTCTTTTGCAGCTCTTCCTGCAGATTCTGTGTATTAAACCGTTCCGGTGAAAGCTTCACATCCGGTATCTGTACGGTTTCATTCACGATCTCACCGGAGTCAAGCTCCTCCTCCGGTCTGACCTCAACAACACCTTCGCGTTTCTGACAAAATCTGCGATACTTTTCTTCCTGCTGTTTATTTAACGGCTGATAGATCATCTTCAGTTCTAAGGCACGCTCTACATATGGACCGTCACCAAACCACAGTACCAGTTCATCACATGCCTCCACACACTTATCTGCCATACCTGCTTTATGATACAGACATGCAAGTTCAAATGCCCATTCTTCGGTATATTCCTGCTCTTTTAACTCCTCTAAAATTCCGATCAGAGTTTCTATATTTGCACCCTGGGCTTTGCAGATCTCGTATTTCAACACATATTTCAAATTATCATGTGGTGCGATCTCCACAAATTCCTGATAATAATCTTTCGCCTCATCAAAATTTTTCATTTTAATGGCAACTTTTGCCAGGCGATAAATGATCATTCTTCCAATTGGAGACCGGTCATATGCCATAAGCAAAACCTCACGGCTGTCTTCTAAACGACCGGTATTCTCATAAATCTCTCCAACTTTTACAAGTGCATTTACATTTTTTATTTTATTCCAGTTAATCGTATCAGCTATCTCTGCTGCCTTTTCATAATTATGTTCGGCCGTCAGAGATTTCATCTGATCCAGCTTTAATTTATATTCATATTTATCCAAATTATGCCACCTCAGAACGCGCTATTCTTTTGCTGCTTCTTTTGTTCTTAGTTTATCATACGCACATATAGATGTCAAAATTTAATCTTAGAAAAAAAGCCATGATACAGGCAAAAAAAGAGGGTTTGCAGTCTGCCATACCCTCTTTTCTATCATTGATCTTATTCTTCTTTTTTACTCTCTTCTATGGATTCCTCGATATGTTTTCCATGATGTTTTTTCAACTCTTTTTTTGACGGATTTTTATCATAAACAGGCTGATTACTCTCCTTGTCAACTTTAGTCAGATATACATATGCCAGTGTATCTGTTGTAAGTCCACGCTTCTTTAAGAAATAAGATACCGTTTTCTGTGCAACATAATAAATCACTGCCATTAACGGCACACCGAGCAGCATTCCCGGGAATCCCCATAATCCGCCAAATACCAGAATTGCAAATACAACCCAGAATGCCGATAATCCGGTAGAGCTTCCAAGGATCTTCGGTCCAATGATATTTCCGTCGATCTGCTGTAACACAACGATAAAGATCAGGAAATATAATCCCTGTATCGGATTCTGAAGCACGATAATGATAAAGGACGGCACCGCGCCGATAAATGGGCCGAAAAACGGTATAACATTGGTGACACCGATGATCACGGCGACTAACACCGTATCCGGCATCTTCATGATTGCAAGCACGATATAGGCGAGCACACCAATGATCGCCGAATCTAATATTTTACCACTGATAAATCCACTGAAAATCTCATTGCTCTTACGGACAGTATCAACGATAACATTTGCCCGCACCGGTTTAAACATCGCATATACGATCTTTTTCGCCTGTCCTGCAAAATGTTCCTGGTCTGCCATCACATAGACTGAAATGATCAGACCGACGATCACATTTAAAACGAATTTGACACCATAGATCACACCGCTTGTGATCGATGTAAGATAAGTCTGTACCTTTGAAAAAATATCATCTTCAAAAAAGGTCTCAACCGTATCCGTTATTTTGTCCACGCCCTGCTGTATCATGGACGCAAGTTCCGTATCACCGTTTGTCACCTCGTCTACCCATTTCGTCAGATCCTTTGCTTCCTGTGGAAACGATGTGATCATGCTCTGGATACTCGCAGAGATAGATGGAACGATCGCCGCCACTAAAAGCACACAGATTCCCACTAAAAATACCAGTGATCCGGTAATTGCTATTCCCCGTGATGTCTTTTTCGCTTTGCGTTTGCTTTTCATCCGCGGCTCTAAAAACTTAAGCAGGTGTCCCTCTAAAAATTTCATGATTGGATTTAACAGATATGCGATCACTACACCGATAATGATCGGCTGTAAGATCAAAGACAGCTTCTTCCAGAAGTCTGTGAATCCATTGTAACGGTAGATCATAAAGAAAAACAGTATGCAGCAGCAGAAAGTCACAAATACGACCAGTGCGATGATGACATACTGTGGTTTTAATTCCCATTCTGTTTCCTGGGATGTTTTTTTTATCTTTTCCTGTTCGTCCAAATTGCCATCCTCCGTCTTATCTAATATTTTCATTATAACCTTCGCAGACAGGCAACGCAATCAGATTTTGCTGAAATTTTTGTTAATTACTGGATTTTGCAAAAAGGGACACCGGTGCTCATGCGCCGATGCCCCAAAATATCAGTCTGCGGTTTTACCCTCTGTAATAATTGATCAGACAGCCCTTTAAGATGATCTCTCTCTCATCATCAGTCATCGCACCAAGTCCAAGTTTAAACTCTTCTGCCTTTCCATCTTTGATCACATACGCTGTAATCTCGGACTGTTTGTCCTCGACTGCTTTACGGATATTCGGGATGTATAAGTAGTCAAGATTCTTGAACGGCAGTTCGCCCTCCGGGATGATGAACGGAAGCATACCCCAGTTGATGAGGTTCGAGCGGTAACGCTTGGTTGCATACTCATTTGCAATGTTTGCCCAGCCTCCAAGTACTTTCTGGCAGGAAGCAGCCTGCTCACGCGCGGAACCGTCGCCAGGTTTTACTGCAAAGATCGTACTTCCAAAACCGATCTCACCATTGGAATGGTTATCCTCAAATTTTGTTTCCGGGAATACTTTATCGATGACATCCATAACCGGTTTTAACTCTTCTACTGCCTCTAACGGACAGTTTCCGGCTTCTAACGCTTTCTGCGCTTTCTGGATCTCTTTTGCCCGGCCCACGTACTGCGGATCTTTTCTGGAAAGTGCAAACTCTGCAAGTCCAAGCGGGTTGGAACGGAAGGAGGATGTCTCTCCGGACGGGATCAGCTCGTCTGTGGTCGTGACCGGATCGTGGATCTCGGATACCACTTTTAATACCATATTTTCCGGCAATGCACTCATTGCCGGCCAGTCTTTGATGTTTGGTCCAAACTGGATTTCAACGGAAGGATCTGCTACACCCTTGCTGTCAAAGACACGGTTTGCGTAAATATTTTTATCGAAGAAGTACTTCGGTTTGCTAAAGTTCACATCCACATCGGTTGCGGCTGTCAAAAATCCCTTGTTTGCGGCTGTTGCTGCGATCGAACGTGCATCCATCAGCGCAACGGAGGCAACCTGTCCCTTCTGTACCTTGGAGCCTTCACGGTTCGGGAAGTTTCTGGTGGAGTGGCGGATGGAAAATGCGTTGTTTGCCGGTGTATCGCCAGCGCCAAAGCACGGTCCGCAGAATGCCGTCTTAACGATCGCCCCTGTCTCCATCAGGGATGCAACTGCACCATTCTTTACTAACTCCATATAGATCGGCGTACTTGCCGGATATACGCTTAACGTAAACTCATCCGGTCCGATGCTCGCACCCTTTAAGATGTCTGCTGCATCACAGATATTCTCAAATCCACCGCCTGCGCAGCCTGCGATGATACCCTGATCTACATAGAGTTTTCCATCTCTTACTTTGCTCTTTAAGTCAAGCTTAACTGCTCCGTCAAAGCTTACCTCTGCGCGTTTCTCGCAGTCGTCTAAGATATCCATCAGGTTTGCATTTAACTCTTCGATCGTGTAAGTGTTGCTCGGATGGAATGGCATTGCGATCATCGGTTTGATCTTTGAAAGGTCGATCTCGATCATTCCGTCATAATATGCCACGCTGCCCGGATTCAACTCTTTGTAATCCTGTGGTCTGCCGTGGATCGCATAAAACTCTTTTACTTTGTCATCTGTTTTCCAGATGGAAGAAAGACATGTCGTCTCTGTGGTCATAACGTCCACACCGATTCGGAAATCAACGCTTAAGTTTGCAACGCCCGGTCCGACGAACTCCATGACTTTATTCTTTACATAACCTTTATCAAATACTTCCCCGATAATGGCAAGTGCAATATCCTGCGGTCCGACACCTTTCATCGGCGTGCCTGTCAGATAAACGCCGATCACACCCGGCATATCGATATCATAAGTCTTGTTTAAAAGCTGTTTTACAAGCTCCGGTCCACCCTCGCCGACTGCCATGGTACCAAGTGCGCCATAACGTGTGTGGGAATCAGAACCAAGGATCATCGCTCCGCCTGCCGCAAGCATCTCGCGTGCAAACTGATGGATGACTGCCTGATGAGGCGGTACATAAACTCCGCCGTATTTCTTTGCGCAGGTCAAACCAAACATGTGGTCATCCTCGTTGATCGTACCTCCGACTGCACAGAGGCTGTTGTGACAGTTCGTCAGCACATATGGGATCGGGAACTTCTCTAATCCTGATGCTCTTGCTGTCTGGATGATTCCGACAAATGTGATATCGTGGGATGTCAGCTTGTCAAACTTGATCTGAAGTTTGTCCATATTGCCGGATGTATTATGATTTTTTAAGATACCGTAAGCAATCGTATTTTCTGCCGCCTGCTCTTTGGTCACTGCTGCCCCGGTCTTTTTTACGACCTCTTCGATGGCATTTGCACCGTCCGGTACCAGTTCATTTCCATTTACGAGATATACACCGCTATCGTATAATTTCATGGTTTCCTCCATTCTTTTGCCCATTTTCTATTAGATCCATTGTTTAAAATTATATAGACAGCATCAGCAAAAATCAAGTACTTTTACACGTTAAACCGAAAGCATTGGAAAGCGCATGCCCTATCTGCTGAAAACAGCCGTAAATTTACTCTCTTATTCATCCGTATCTATTGTTTCCCTGTACATCGGGAATGTGATCGAAGCCTTAAACAGATCTCCGTCCACCCCGATGAAAAAGATGCCGCCCATAAGCTGTGTCAGACTCTTTGCAATGGAAAGCCCCAGTCCGCTTCCCTCGGTCGTTCTTGAGGCATCCCCACGGATAAAACGCTCTGTCAGATCTCCCGCATTACTGTTTTCCAACGCAAGGGAACGCTCCGAAACATTTTTGATGGAAAATGTCACTTTTTCCTCCAGTACATGCACATCCACATAAACTCTTGTTTTTTCCAGCGCATATTTTGCAACATTATTATAAAGGTTTTCGATGACACGGTAGAGCTGTCTGCCGTCCGCAAGGATCATCACTTCCGTTTTCGGGAGTTTGGTGACGATTGTAAGCTCTTTCGCCTCAAATTTTTCATTAAACTCGCCTGCCGTCTGATAGATCAGCTCCACTAAGTCAATCTTTTGCATATCCAGTTTGACATTTCCGGATGTAATACGCGATGTCTCAACCAGATCCTCCGTCAGCTGCTTTAACCGCTGTGACTTGGCATCCAGGATCCGGATATAACCATTCACCCGTTCATTATCAATATGTTCCAGTTTGATCAGATTGACATAATTAATGATCGAGGTCAGCGGTGTTTTGATGTCATGTGAAACATTCGTGATCAGGTCTGCCTTCATGCGCTCATTTTTCGTACTGTCATCCACCGCATGCAAAAGACCGCTGCCAATATTGTTGATCGCTTCGGCAAGTTTTTTATCCTCACCATGCAGTCCTTCTGTGTCGATCTTGTTGCTTAGCACACCTTCCGTAATTTTTTCCACGCCTTCATATACCTGATAATGTTCCACTGCAGAACGCAGCAGGAGATATGCCTCCATGCCGCTGAAGATTAAAAGCAGTACCAGACAGATTACCCGGTGGTAATAAAAAGCTCCCATCGCAAGCACGAAACAGACGATCATGTGGACTGCAAAGACAACCAGCACGCTCACCGTCACCGTCCGTTTTTCAAAAAACTTGTCCATCCCTTTTACAAACCAGCAGACAAGGCTGTTTTCCCACATCACTTCCGCCTTCATCCGGCGCACCATGCTCAGATAAAAAATGAGAAACAGTACATCAATCAATAGACTGACCGTTCCCGATGCGACCAACAGTCCCGACACGTTCCACGTTTTATTATTTACATGGGACAAAAGCATGATGAGCTCACTGGTTGCTGCAATAAATACGGCGGTCACGATCTCTGTTTTTATCCGGTCCACAAAATTAAGATGAACTCCTTCTTCCCCATCTCTGTGTCCGGTTGCAAGTGTCAGATATACAAGACTTAATACCCATCCCATCAGACTGACCAGCGCAGCAACAATACTGACTTTGATCCACGGATGCAGTCTTACATACTCCATCTCGGCATCATACAGATCGTCTTTTGCCGTCAGATCCGTATCCACTCCGATCACAAGCACCACATTTTCCAGTGGCAGATACATCTGGTTATTATAACTGTCAAAAAAGTAATTCTCCATGCCGCGGATATCCGTTCCAAATTCCTTTTTCTCCATATCATAGATCAGATAATCCCCCATGGTCTTTGCCTCCATGAGAACAGTCTGTGTATCAAACTCCTGGCCTTCCACCGAATCCGGCTGATTGGTATACCACACCCCATTCTGTTTATACCAGTAACAGAAATTGGTGTCTTCACGCTTAAACTCATTTGTATACTGCAGATAACGCTTATCGTCCTCCGCACTCCGCTTATTGCCTTTTTGTAACAGATGCAGATAATCGGTCAGTTCACTGCATTTCTGCTCCATGCATTTGGTATAGTAGCCCGAATTAAAAAAATCATCTGTACCGATATCCGTTACCTGCAGAATATTTTTGCTGATCAGTGATGCCAAAAGATAGACAGCGATGGTAAGTATTACCGTAAAAAACAGGTGCAGGATCATCCCTGCCAGCTTACTGCCGTATGTGTATGATTTCTTTTCCATATGAAGTCTCCATCCCCGTGCCGGACATTATCCTGTATGCCGGCGTACGGAATCCCTCCCAGAATCAGTTCTTGTCGATCTTGTATCCAACGCCCCACACAACCTTTAAATAGCGCGGCTCCTTCGGATTGATCTCGATTTTTTCACGGATGTGGCGGATATGTACTGCCACCGTATTGTCCGCTCCGATCGCATCCTCATTCCAGATGCTCTCATAGATCTGATTAATGGAAAATACCTTTCCCTGATTTTTGACCAATAATAAAAGGATGTTGTACTCGATCGGTGTCAGCTTTACCACTTCTCCATCCACGGTCACTTCTTTTAAATCATCATTGATCGACAATCCACCGACTGTATACACCGATGCGCTGCTCTCTGCCGCATTTCCAAGCTGGGTATAACGCCTTAACTGTGATTTGACCCTCGCTACCAGTTCAAGCGGATTAAACGGTTTCTCCACATAGTCATCTGCCCCGATGTTAAGTCCTAAAATTTTATCCGCATCCTCCGTCTTTGCAGACAAAATAATGATCGGAATGCTGCTCTCCTCACGGATTTTTAAGGTCGCACGGATTCCGTCCAGACGCGGCATCATCACATCCATGATCAGAAGATGAACCTCATTTTCTTTTAAGATCTCCAGTGCTTCTTCGCCGTCATATGCCTTTAAAATATGATACCCTTCCTGCTGTAAATATATTTCGATCGCTTCCACGATTTCCTTATCATCATCACACACTAAAATTGTCTGCATAAGTTCCTCCATTCTTTTTGTGTCTTACTTCAAGTATTACACCAGATCTTACATTTATTTTAACAGGAAAGTTTAAATTGTTATAGAGCGGATTTCTTAATATTCCTTTAAATTCCCACTGCATATACAACATTTTCCACATTTCTTAATTTAATTTAAGAAATTGGCCTTAAATTTAAGAAATACTTTATTGCATCCTATTCATCCCCGCCTTATGATATCTTTCGTACCCGTACTGGTACACACAGGAATTCCGTAGATTTTCCACAGTTTTCCCGTAAATAAAATAAGTTTTACACAAAACGGAGGATTCTTATGAAAAAAAATGTGCACACTGCAGGCAAAAGCAGAAAGCAGAAAAAAATCATGCTCCTTCTACTGGAGCTGCTGATCATCCTGCTCCTTGCGATTGCCCTTTTTATCACAACCAAATTATCAAAAATTGAAAAGAATAAGCTGGACATGAACGACGTTTCCATCAATGACGATCTCTCCGATGAGACAAAAGAAGCGATGGCTCATTACAAAACGATCGCACTCTTCGGACTCGACAACCGTTCCAACGGCAGCCTCTCCAAAGGAAACAGCGACGTTATCATGTTGGCAAACATCGATACGAAACAGCATACCATCAATCTGGTATCTGTTTACCGTGATTCTTATTTAGATACCGGAAACGGCACTTACCAGAAATGCAACGCAGCCTACGCAAAGGGCGGACCGGAACAGGCACTGTCCATGTTAAATACCAATCTTGATCTTGCAATCACCGACTATGTAACCGTCGACTTCAATGCGATCATTGAATGTGTCGACCTGTTAGGCGGTGTCGACATCACGATCACCGATGATGAGGCAAGTCTGATGATCGGTTATATGAAAGAATTAAATGAACTGACCGGACACAATTCCACACCACCTGCCTCCGGCGGAACTTACACCTTAGACGGCGTACAAGCATGCGCCTACGCACGAATCCGTTATGGCGGCGGTGATGACTACCGCAGAACCGAACGCCAGCGTACTGTTTTGACCGCAATGATGCAGAAAGCGCAGAAATCCAACATTCTGACACTCAACAAACTGATCAACGCAGCTTTTGGGGACATTCAGACCAGTTTTTCCAACACGGATCTCCTTGCCCTTGCCACAAAAGTTTTCAGTTATGACATTGGAGATACAACCGGTTTTCCATATGAAAAAACAACGCACAAATATGATAAGATCGGCGATGTTGTCATTCCGTGCGATCTTGCTTCTAACGTTACACAATTACATCAGTTTTTATTTAATGATGAAAATTATACCCCATCTGCAACAGTTCTTTCAAACAGCCAGCAGATCATCTCTAATACAGGATATAAACAGGGAGACGGCCATTAAGGCTGTCTCCCTGTTTTGTCAGTTAATTTCCCAGTTCATTTATTTTTTCCCTGATGGTGTCCATTTGTCCGGCCACATCCTGTATGGACTGCTCTATCTTTCTTTTCCGTCTTTTTACCAGCAGTCCCCATTGTAAAAACAATACTCCATCGATGATAAGATACAACACCGGCAGACTGATCCGTTTCCCTGCTACATACCCGATAAAGACATACAGGATCATTGGATTTATGACCGCAATGGAAATCATCGTTGTCAGGTCACTTCTGCGTCCCGTAAAAACATACAGGCTTTCCCATTTTTTGTGAAACTCTTTTTCCTCCGGCTTCTCTAACATCACATTCTCCTTTTACTCTTTATGATGTCTGGAGAAGAAAGAATGTTTCTCCGGTTTCTTCTCGCCGGAAGCTTCCCCGCCCTCTTTCCAGTGGAAATATTCCGCATCCAGATTGACATTGACATTTACCTCTGCTTTTGGCGCAGCTTCCTCTGGCGTATCTTCGGGAATTTCTTCGGGCAGTTCATTTTCCGGCACGATTCCTGCCTTTTCAAAATATTCCTGGTTGATCTTAATCTCGGGTTTGATCGCTGAATAAGGAGATGGCTTCACCTCACCCTTTTCCTTTGCTCTTTCCTTTTCAATCTCACGGTTACGATCCTCGATCAGATTCAGATATTTGTCCGTATCAGCAAGATTCTGCAGATGTCCTTTCAGGTCTGACTGGTCTCTCCTTACAACATCTTTTTCTTTCTGAAGTTTTTCATTGGCATCCTTATAAATCTCCTGCATGGCATCCGTTGCCCTCTGCATGATTTCCTGTACATGCCGCAGTGCCTCATTGGTATACATAACAGACGCAGCATACACATCCTCCGCTTTCCCGCTGGCATCTTTTAAGATATCTTCTCCGATTTTTGCCGCCTCACGTCTTGCACGCTCCTTGCCCCGCGTTGTCAGTTCATACTCATCCAGCATCGCGTAAATGGCCTTATTTAGCTCTGCAAGCAGCTCTAACATTCTTTTTTTATCAAGGATAATTTTACTGCCAATACTGTCATAAGCTTCACTGCCTGCAAGCAATATATGCATTTGTCTTAAAATTTCTTCCGTTTTGTCCTGCGCGCTCATGGTTCTTCTCCTGCTTTACTTCCGCTGCGTCTTTTTCCTGTCTGGTATTTTACTAATTTTAACACTAACCGTATCAGCAAAACAACCAGTAAAATAGCGATCAATACGACTCCTGCGATCATGACGGCATATTTGTTCGGATTTTTTATTAATTTTATGAGATTGGCCGAATCATCTACCACTTTTCTTTCATGCAATCCGGCATAATATTGTGGAATATCCGCAATTCCATCTCCATTTTCATCCGGGAACGACTCCATATAATGTGCGATCGCCGTCCATGCCTTTAATTCCCCGCCATTATCTGTCAAAATCACATCTTCAAAATTTTCAATCGGTGTTCCGTCTGCCTTTTTCGGCACAACAGACAACAGTCCATACGATGTTTTCGTCACCGCAGACAGCATCTGCCCACTGTAAAGATCTGCCACCACGCGATACATTTTATCATCTTCTAACTCCCTGCGATTGCCATCTGCATCCAGCAGATACACATCGGTAACACGGTTTAAGATCATACGATGCGGGTTGTAAGTAAACTGCAAACCGTACATATACAAACGTGCAGATGTCATCAGATCAGACACGGATGCGTCGATTTCTGCCACAGTTTTTAACTCTTTTCCTGTCAGATATGCTTCGATCAGCGGATACCCCGGCACACCGTCCGCACCAATTCCAAGTGAAAACGAATTAAACACATCCTCCACCGTAATGTTTCCTTTTGTATAGGTATCACGGATCGTTCCACTCGGCGCGATCGCCACATCCACGGGAGTGCCATTATAATCCGTACTGTTTGTGACCGCATAAGCATAGGCATCTGCGATGAGATCCCCCAGATTATGCTCGGTATGGATGTTGTAGAGATCCTCCAGGCTGTCAAATGCTACATCATTTTCCGCAAGTACCTGTTCTCTCGTAAACCCAAACTGTGCCAGATAATCGGTATCCACCGTCGCCATAAAAGAATTGATTTCTTCCTGTGTAGCAGCATTCTCTGCAATGTCCGTCTCGATTGGAGTAAGTTTATATTCTTTCATGTTCCATCGGCCATCATCCTTTTGTTCTAAGGATAAGGAACCTAAATACTTGCCGTACTCACCTGCGGAAACGATATAAGTATCCCCATGCACAATCGGCTCATCCAGTTTCGTATGCGTATGTGCGCTGACGATCACATCCAGATCCGGCACTTTTTTCGCAAGAATCTCATCTTCTGACTTTGACTCATCCTCTGAAGTTCCACTATGGGAAAGACAGACGATAATATCCACATCTTCGTTTTTCTTAATTTCAGCTACGGTCTTTTTTACTGCTTCCACCGGATCCGTAAACTGCAGTTCGCAGGTCGGTGCACATGCCAGTGCATCTTTTCCGAATACGCCTAGCAGTGCCACCCGGACATCGCCCTTTTGCACCATCACATAATCTTTCACACCGTATTCCGTAAATGCATCACGGATCTGCTGCTGTCCTTCTGAGAATCCCTGCTGTTCCATGGCATCCCAGTTGATATTACAGACAAGAAGCTCCGGCACGGTATCTCCGCTTTCCGCCGCGGTTTCAAGCATCTTAGCAAGCCCCTTTGAACGATAATCAAATTCATGGTTGCCAAGTGTTGTCGCCTCACAGCCCAGTGCCCCTAACATCCGAATCTCTGCCGCCTGTGTCTCAAAAACGGTCTGCACCAGCGTTCCCATGGAAAAATCTCCGCCATCCACCACCAGTGTATCCGGGTCTTTTTCTTTCTGTTCATCGATCAGTGTCTTAATCCTTGCAAACCCGCCGATCATTTCCTGTTTTTCATCTACTACCGTTGAAAAGCTGTTCAGATGAGAATGTGTGTCATGCACGAACATGATATCTATTGTTTTCAAGTCCGTCTGGTCTGCCGCCTTCACACTGCCGGATAGCCCCGTCATTCCCAAAACCAGAACAAAAACAAGGACTGCAGCCAGTTCCATTTTCCAATTTTTAATCTTTTCCCGTAACATATAAGTCTCCCTGTTTTACAAAGCATAATTTTACTTATATTTTACTTGAACTTTTAAAATTAGTAAATGGTGGTGCAGTCCTAATTTTCACTTTATCCAAAATATTTTTTACAATAGATTGATCCTGTCTATGCAACCGTAAATTTCTTTGTGTCCTTCCGCAGCATCAAAGATGCTTCCTGCGTCTGTTTCATCAGTACACGCATATCTTCTGCCTGTCTGTCAACATTGGTAACACGCTCTGCAATGCTTCCGGTACTTGCCGCACCATCATTCGCAGCTTTCGTTACCTCCTGTATATTTGCAACCACTCCGCTGACTGAAGCTAAAAGCTGTTCGGATGCCGCACTGAAATCCGTTACAAGTTCTTCAACATAGTTTGCATCTTCATTATAATTATCTGCCATTTTTTCAAAATCATCAAAACTCTCCGTAACGTCTCCTCCCACAAACTCTAACAGACGTTTTGCATCTGTGGTCAGTCTTGCAACTGCTGTCTGGACACGCTCTGTCACTTCCTGGATATTCCCGACCGTGCTCGCCGACTGCTCCGCAAGATTACGGATCTCATCTGCAACAACTGCAAATCCTTTTCCCGCCTCTCCGGCTCTTGCGGCTTCAATTGATGCATTCAAAGCCAGCAGATTTGTCTGCGAAGTGATTCCCATGATGGACTCCGCAAGAACACCGATCTGCTCCACGACTTTTGCATTTTCCAGTGCTTCCAATAAGCTCTCATTGATTTCCCCATGCACTTTCCTGATATTTGCACGGCTTGCACTGATTTTTTGTTTCGTATCAGCCGCTCTGGTATGGATCTCATCAACTTTTCCGTTTCCCTCCTGCGCATGCTCTGCAATTCCTTTTGCAGCTTCCTCAATCTCTCCGGACATCGTATTCACTTCCTGTGCAGCTGCTGCGGTCTCCTGATTTCCGGCTGCAAGTTCCTGCGTGATACCGGATACACTGTCGATCTCGTCCGCAAGTTTTGCCAGTGCCGTCTCTGCTGTTCCAACCGTTTCATCCAATGTATCCGCTTCGCGCTGTACATGGCCGATCAGATGTCTCATATTGTGATGAATGTCACGGATGCTGCGTGCCAGAATACCGATCTCATCTTCACGTTTCAGGTATTTTTCCTCCACACGCTGCGTAAAATCGCCCTGTCCCATTTTTTTGGCAAACAGCGCAGATCTTTTGACGCCCGATGTAATGTCGAATGTAAGATACAGTACCCATATATCCGTGAGTATACACATAATAACCATAAAATAGAAAAACTGATCCTGTTTTGCTTTCTTTTCCTGCTGCATTTTCTGCAATATCGGCTGCAGTTCCTGTTGTATTTCTTCCTGGGAATATTCCGGATGTTCCTCACTTACATATTCTTCCATGCTGGCGATCGCATCATTACGGATAGCACCCATATTTTTATCTCCGACAACTACTCCATATGATCCGATTATTAAAATCTCAATAATCAGAATCGTCATTTTTACCTTTAATGATACTTTTCCACTTAGGGTCACATCAATATCCTCCTTTGTTCTTTCTGATTTATTCTCATAAACGGTCCTATATTGGTTTCATTCTACTATCATTTAATTTTGATTGCAATATACATCTTTGACAATTTATCAGGCTTTTGTTTCCTGTCTGGTGTATTCCAGTCATGAATTTTTAAATTCATAGGACGTAATTTCCTATGAATTTAAAAAAATACGGCATATCCTGCCGGACACACCGCATTTTCATATTTCTGTTTATTTTAATGCTGCAGGATTGATCTTCTTTGTGCGGATATCCTCTTTTAACAGTGCAAGGAAATCTTCCCTGGAAACTGTGGTGGAATTCTGCTCTCCATGCAGTCTGTAACTTACGGTTCCGTCAGCTGCTTCGTTCTTACCAAGTACTAACAGATACGGCACTTTCTCCATCTGTGCTTCACGGATACGGTAGCCGAGTTTCTCGTTTCTCTCATCGATCTCAACACGGATTCCGTTATCATCGAGATATTTGTATAAGTCATGTGAGTATGCGTTAAGTTCCTCATCCTCATTTTTTACCGGAAGGATCTTAGCCTGAACCGGAGCTAACCATAACGGCAGGTTTCCTTTTGTCTCCTCTAAAATATATGCCATGAAACGGTCGAGGGAACCAAGGATCGCTCTGTGTAAAACGACCGGCGTTTTCTTTGTTCCGTCACTGTCAATATAGGACAGATTGAATTTTGCCGGCAGACAGAAGTCTAACTGGCAGGTGGAAAGTGTATACTCATTACCGATCGCCGGTTTTACGTTTACATCCAGTTTTGGTCCGTAGAAAGCAGCCTCACCGATCTCCTCTGTATACTCAATACCGATATCATCAAGTACTTTGCGGAGTGCGTTCTCTGCGTTGTTCCACATCTCATCATCATCATGATATTTTACTTTATCTTCCGGATCTCTTAGGGAGAGTACACAGCGGTAATCTGTGATATTGAAATCTTTGTAAGTATCAAAGATCAGCTCAACCACTTTTGCAAACTCTGATTCGATCTGCTCCGGTGTTACAAATAAATGTGCATCATTCTGGCAGAAATGTCTTCCTCTCTCGATACCCTTTAAAGTTCCACTTGCCTCAAAACGGAAGTCATGTGCGATCTCACCGATACGGATCGGAAGATCTTTATAGGAATGCATTCTGTTTGCGTAGATCATCATGTGATGCGGGCAGTTCATCGGACGGAGTACGAAAGACTCTCCCTCAACTTCCATTGCCGGGAACATGTTCTCTTTGTAGTGATCCCAGTGACCGGAAGTCTTGTACAGATTTACCGTACCGACACAAGGTGTCATAACATGCAGATAACCAAGTTTGCGCTCTTTTGCTTTGATATAATTTTCAAGCTCCTGCCATACGGTATATCCCTTTGGAAGAAACATCGGAAGTCCACGTCCAACCAGATCATCGGACATGAACAGATGCATCTCTTTGCCGATCTTTCTGTGGTCACGGTCTTTCGCTTCCTCTAAAAGTTTTAAATGCTCCTCTAACTCTTCTGCGGTCGGGAAACATACACCGTAGATACGCTGCATGACATGGTTGTTTGCATCACCTTTCCAGTAAACACCGGAATATTTGATCAGCTTAAAGTTTTTACATAACTTGGTATTGTCGACATGCGGTCCACGGCAGAGATCTGTGAAATCGCCCTGATCGTAAACGGAAATGTTTCCATCCTCCAAGCCATCGATTAAGTCAAGCTTATACTCATCATCTTTGAACAGCTCTAATGCTTCTGCCTTTGAGATCTCACGTCTGTAAATCTTTTTACCTTCTTTGCAGACTTTTTTCATTTCTTTCTCGATCGCTGCGATCACATCATCATTGACTGCGGTATCGCCAAGATCGATATCATAATAAAATCCTTCTTTTACAACAGGTCCTACCCAGAACTTTGCGTTCGGATATAAATGTTTTACTGCCTGTGCCATCACATGTGCACAGGAATGGTTGAGCGTATTCAGTCTCTCATCTTCTTTAAAATCTACCATGATCAATCTCCTTTTCCTGAACTAAAAAGTCCCTTATACAGACAACTTATCTGTATAAGGGACGAATAAACAATCTTTTATCCGCGGTTCCACCCCGTTTATTTCCATGTGGAAAATCTCTCATTTTGATGATAACGGAATCACCGGACCGAATTAGGGCCGCTCAGAGGTGGTCTTCCTGATGTTCCATCTTAAGATACTCGCACCAAAATGTATCTCTCTCTTTAAAATTTCCGATCAGTACTCTTCTCTTCAACACGCTGTCTTGATTATATTTCAAACCTGGCATTCTGTCAAGTCCATTATGTGATACATCACACCTCAATATACGGATATTCGTGGAAATAATCCATAATGAGTTCCACCATCTCAACATTGATCTCTTTGACCAGCGGGCACTCCGTGTAAACATCATATCCACCGGCACCGCTGTAACGGTAATTGTTGAGACAGATCGTAAATTTATCATCATCAAGAACCGGTTTTCCGTCCTTTGACAATCCCTCGATCCGGCTGCCGATTGGATTCTCCGGGTTGATCTTAAAATCCACACCCATATAGTAGTCGTAATTATAGTGCTCGACTTTCGGAATCAGAAAACTGTCGGAAACACAGACATTTCCATCCTTATCATAAGCAAAATATTCCGCACTGCGCTCCATCACGGTCTTTAACTGTTTTCCGGTGATCTCACAGACCACGAGTGTATTCGGATATGGATATGTCGCAATAATATCGCGCGTGCTCACTTCACTGCGGAATCCGGCGATCTCATTTGCCAGACCGACCGATGAGAGCATTGCCCCGGAAAAATGAAGCTGGATGCGGTTTAAAAAGTCAGCGATCGGTGAGCCGTACAATGCCATTTTCACTTTCTCTTCCGGCAGGATCGCGCGGCTTAAATGACCGATCGGCTGGTTCAGCCATGCCTGCACCGCATTTTCTGTGGAACGGTACTTGTCCGCAAGCACCGTTCCCTTTGCCGCGTCTGACTGACGCAGTTCGGAGCGGATACTTTTTTCATGATCTGTCATCGTAACCTCCAGATACTGATACTCCTTCGCATTATCACAAGGCTGTACCGTATAAGTACCGGATATATCCCTTCCCGGCACGGACATATGCTGATGTCCGGTCAGTAAAATATCAAAATCCAGTTCCTTACAGATACGGTATCCGACATTTTCAGTCGTCTGGGACAATGTCTCTCCGCTCTCTAAGTCGCACTCAAAACCGCCGTGATAGATGCAGATCGTAAGGTCTGTCTGTTCTTTCATCTGCGCAAGTGCATTTTTTGCTGCCTCAAAAGGATCCGTGATGTGAATTCCTTTTAAATTTTCTTCTTTTTCCCAGATATTAACATAATCGGTCACAATACCCACGATACCGACACGCAGTCCGTTTTTCATCGTATGGAGTTTCCACGGGAACAATGTGTTTCCCGCTTCATCCGTAATATTCTGACAGACGCATACACCGTTGTTCCGGCTGCGGTATGCTGCCTGATATTCAAGCCCGTAATTAAAGTCATGATTGCCGAGTGTATAGTAATCATAACCACAGTCGTTCATGATATCGGCGATCACTTCCGGTGAGTCTGCAACCTGACGGCAGTAATAAGCAAAGGCAGAACCCTGCAAAATATCACCGCCATCTAAGATCAGAGTATCCTCATCCTTCTTAAAATTCCCTGCACATCCGAACAAACCGACATTTTTTTCTGTCATATCCCCATAGGTCGTCGGGTAAAAATAACCGTGCACATCCGAGGTAAAATAGATTTTTAATTTTCTCTGCTGCATCTTTTAACCCCTCGCTAATTTTGTACGGATCTTTGAGGAGATGACTTCAATAATTAAGATCAGTACGATCAGTCCGGCAAGAATTGCTCCTACCTGATTCCATTTGTATGCACTCATCGCAAAGATAAGCGGTGCACCGATACCACCGGCACCAACCAGACCAAGTACAGTCGCATCTCTTAAGTTCATGTCAAAACGATAGATCAAAGTAGACATAAAATCCGGGAACAACTGGGATAAGATACCGTAACGGATCTTCTGGAACATCGTACATCCTGCTGCATCTAAGGATTCCAGGATCTTAGTATCCAGATCCTCAATGCTCTCGATAAACATTTTACTGATCATACCGATCGAACAAAGTGACATGGTAAGCAGTCCGGCGAATGGTCCAGGTCCTGTCACACGGATAAACATAAGTCCGTATACAAATGCCGGAATCGTACGGATTGCCATGATAAATACACGGAAGATCAGTGCAACCGGCTTCGGCATCAGATTTGCTGCCGCAAGGAAAGAAAGCGGGATTGATAATACAGCACCAACGATCGTTCCTAAGAATGCGATACACATTGTTTCCAGTAACAGATATGCCACTCCGGATGTAGAAAGGTCAAACAATAATCCGGTGTCTGGATGGAAAATACCACTGATGATCTTTCCTGCGACGGAAAGTCCGCTTCCGTTTGATCCGGTGGACTGAACCGTAGAAAGTGACCATGCAAGAAGCGCTGCAACAATCAAAGCCACAATGATCTTTGCGTACCAGGTCTTTGGTTCCTGCTCGTACATTTTTTTGATTGATTCATTCATTTTGCCGGTTCCTCCTACGTTAATTTCTTTCTGATATAATGGCTGATTGCTTCAATAATAAGAACTGTACCAAACAGAACGATCAGGATCATTCCAACACTGTCATACTCACGCCAGCCGATCTTTTCATTTAAGATCAGACCGAGTCCGCCGGCTCCAACGTAACCTAAGATCGCTGCATAGCGGACATTTCCCTCAAAGCAGAATAAACAGACTGACATATATGCCGGCAGTACCTGCGGCATGATCGCAGAAATAAAGGAGTACGCCTTTCCTGCACCCATGGCTTCCATTGCCTCATAAGCTCCCATGTCGACCGTCTCGATCATCTCGTATAACTGTTTTCCGACATAAGCAAAAGTAAATACTGCGATTGCAAAGGTACCTGCCATGGTGCCAAGTCCCCAGATATAGGTTGCGATCAGGGCTGCAACCAGCGTCGGAATCGTACGCACGATACTTAAAAATACGCGGACCACACCGATCACAACTTTATTTTTAATCAGGTTGCTGGATGCTAAAATCGCAAAAGGAATCGCAAGCACTCCACCCACAAAAGAGCCGAGCAGAGACATTTTGATCGTATCAAAAAGTGGTCCCCAGATACTTGAGATGTAACCGACTTTCGGCGGGAACATCTGCGCTAAAATGTCAAAGAAAAACCGTATTCTCGTCACAAGTGTTGTCATGGAAAAACCTGTAACTTTCACAGAGATCCATGTTGCGATCACGATCAGAATAATGATGAGCGGCGCGCGGGAACATTTTTCTTCCACAACTTTGCCGTTTGCAAGCACAAGTTTTTTCGGTTTAAATATTTTATCGTACAATCCCATTACGCTTCCTCCGTTTTCTCCGGAATCTTTCCTTCGTAAATTGTGTTTAACACGTCCTGTGTCACATTCTCGGAAGGTCCGTCATAGACGATCTTTCCGGCACGGATTCCGATGATGCGGTCTGCATATTCGAGTGCTAATTCCACATGATGGATGTTGATCAGGATCGAAATATTCATATCCTGATTGATCTTTCTGAAATCACTCATAACCTGTTTTGCCGTTACCGGATCAAGTGCTGCAACCGGCTCATCTGCTAAGATAATCTCCGGATTCTGCGCAAGTGTACGTGCTAAGGCAACACGCTGCTGCTGACCACCGGAAAGCTGGTCTGCACGGATATATGCTTTATCCAGAATACCGACTTTATCCAGGCTCTCAAGTGCCTGCATTTTGTCTTCTTTTTTAAACACACCAAGCAGAACTCTCCAGAAAGGCATTTCCGGCACTTTTGCCATCAATACGTTACGGATTACTGTTGTTCGTGTGACAAGATTGAATGACTGGAAGATCATTCCGATCTTTCTGCGGAAAGTACGAAGCTCTTTTCCTTTTAAGTTTTTAACCTCTAATCCATCCACCGTCAGAGTTCCTGATGTGATGTCATGCATACGGTTGATCGTCCGCAGTAACGTGGACTTTCCTGCACCGGAAAGACCGATGATCGCTACAAATTCACCCTGTTCGATCTTTAAATTGACATTATCCAGTCCCACTACCCCGTTCGGATATACCTTCGATACGTCCTTAAACTCGATCATAAATTTAAACCAAACCTTTCTTTTACCTGCTGTTTTTATGGTGTGTGTTTTTTATAGGTGTATACTCATTGAAAGGCTGCCGCAAAGCCGGTTTCCCGGCTCTGCAGCAGCCCTCCTGCTGCCCGTCATACTGCCTGTTATTATTTCGTTGTTACTGTCCACTCCCTGTCAGACGTTCCAGTAACGATTAGTTTGCTGCACTTAATTCCTGGATCAGTTTCTGTGCTTCTCTCTCTTTATCATAATCAGAAGACTGTGCCGGCTCATATCCGTTGTGGCTGTAGATAGAGATAACTGCCTTACCTTCCTCTGTGTTACCGATATTGATGAGTGCTGTCTGGATTGCTGATTTTAAGCCGTCATCCATGATCGGAGATGTCTTGCTGACACAGACTGTATCATTGTAGATCGGATCTGTTACACCGATAACATTTGTCTCTTCCCAGATAGATTTTGTACGACCAAATTCACTTGTCCAGCTTTCTTCATAGTCACGTCTTGCATCTGCATAAGTTACAAGTACGTCGATCTGTCCGGAAGCAAGTCTTGCAAATGCACTTGCGTAGGAATCAGACTGTACTGCAGAAGAAAGATCTGTAATACCTTTCTGGTATCTGTCCTGTAACCATAAAGCCGGGTAAATGTAACCTGCCGGTGAGGAGGAGGACATAACGCTCCAGTTTGCGCCGTTTAAATCATCCCAGGTAAGTTCTTCGCCGGAGTTAACTTTATCAGCAAGTTCCTGTCCTTTGTCAGAAGGACCTGCGATGAATAATGCACGGTAAGAAACTGCCTGTTTGTCAGTACCTTCTGTAGGCTGTCCGTCATTCCAGTCTGCAGGGTTGTCCGAATCTTTATTTAAACCATCTCTGGTTGCTGTTAAGATCACATCTGCTCCATCATCATAAAGTACATAGGTACCACCCGGAATAAATCCAACATCAGCAGTTCCTGCTGCAAGTGCCTCACCTACTGCCTCAAAAGTTGTACCAACGGTAATCTTTACTTCTCCGATATCATATCCTAAGCCTGCTAACTCTGTCTGCATTAAATTTGCAAGCGGCTCTGTTGCAGTTACGATCTCATCCGGATCTCTGGATGGAACGAAATATACGTTTAACGTATCGATCTTTACGTTATCAGCAGAAGCTGTCACGTCAGAACTTTCTGTTGCAGCTGCCGTATTATTTGTCGTATTGTTGTCTGCTGCGCTGCTGTTGTTTGATGTGCTGTTTCCACATCCTGCAAATGTACCCATGCATAATGCTGCTGCAAGTAACATAGCAATTTTTTTCTTCATAATGAAATGTTCTCCTCTCTCTCCTGCATCCATTCCCATGCAGGCGTGCACACTTTTGTTGTTGCTCTTTTCATGAATTGTCCAGCCAATGATCAGGCACTGTCTCCAAGTTCAAGCTTTGTTGGCAGATATACCTTCATCGTATCTTTCCTGCCATCTAAGATCCGCTCCAAAAGAAGCTTTATGGCAGTCGTCCATACGATATCCGGCAGCATGCGAAGACTTGTATACGTCGGGTATTTTGTCGACAGCGTCTCAATATCGCGGTAAACTACAACCGCAACATCTTTGGGGATCCGGAATTTTAACTCTTTGATCGCCTCTAATGCCCCTTCTGCGACCTCATCGTTTCCTAAAATAAGAACTTCCGGCACATCCTTCGTCAAAAGCATTTCCTTTGTGAGTGTATACCCATTTTCATGACTGATCTCTCCAACCTTAAAATAGTCTTCCCGATAACGGTCTTTTTTTTGCAGGATCTGCTTTAATCCATTCAGACGACGCACTCCGATACGCACCATATCATCTTCATAGATACCGCCAATATAACCAATGCTGCGATACTCTTTCTCGTCCATCAGATAATGCACCATATCATTTAATCCCTGCTCATAATCCATGATGATCTGATCAAATTCATAATCCTTCTTATCTGAATTAACAAACAGAATCTCCGTGCTCAGTGACCGTAAAAAGTCAACTTCCACTTCCGAGAACAAGCCAAATGCAATGATACCGTCCACCTGTTTTACTTCTCCATAAATCAGACGTAAAAAGGCGATATCTGCTTTCTGCGCAATACTTCCGGATAAGATATCCTCCGATGTAATGCTCACATCCGGTCTGTCTCTTCTTACGATATGCCAGTCCGCAACTCCGATGACGATCTGTCTGTCTCGTTTGGCATGACGCATCTTAGGCGGGACATATTTCAACTCATGAGCGATTTTAATTATCTGGTTTTTTACCTCAGGTGTCACAGATAATGTCTCATCCTGATTCAACACTCTCGACACCGTTGCCGCCGACACATGTGCCAGCTTGGCAATCTCTTTGATTGTTGCCATATAATCACGCCTTTCTTCTGCATTATATTTCACGATTTTGCAGATTTCAATAGCTTTAGTAAAGTTTTACTAAAATTTTACCCAGTTTATACAAAAGAGAGAATATTTATCAGGTACGTTAATAAAAATCATTAATTCTGCTGATAAATATTCTCCCGTTTACTGAAAAACAAACCTGTTTTTTCCTTTTTTATATGATCATATTTTTGATTGTTCCGATGGATATGTAATTGGAAAGAACTGCTCCCGCATCCGTTCCATCCGCCGCTTCCGTTTCCGGCAGCCCTGCCGCTGAAAAAATACAGCTTCCGTCCGGTCTGTCCGTTCTCTTGTAGTTATCCCGGTAATACTGGTTCTGATCCGGGATACGATCCCACAGGATTCCTTTGTATTCCTCTAAAGTGCATCCCGGGAAATTGACGTTCCAGATCTCATTTTGCGGTAATGTTTTGGAGATCAGTTCTTTTGCAACCGGTTCTAAATATGTATTTAAAACCTCACACTCATCTTCCTCCGCAACGGAAAATGCGATCGCCGGGACACCCCAGCAGAGAGCCTCCATCGCCGCTCCGATCGTACCGGAATATAAGATATCCCGTCCAACGTTATAGCCTGCATTGATCCCGGAAAATACAATATCCGGTTTTTCTGTCATCAGACATCCAAGTGCCACTTTCACACAGTCTGCCGGGGTTCCCCCCACACTGTACGCCGTCACACCTGTGGCCGGAAAATCATACGGTTTTACCTCTAAATCGCCACGCACAGTGATCCGGTGTGACATGGCACTGCACTGTGCTGCCGGAGCCACCACCCATACTTCGCCAAGTCCTGCTGCCATCTGCACAAGACGCTTTATGCCCGGTGCTTTAATTCCATCATCGTTTACTACTAAAATCCGCATAAATTCTCTCTTCTATTGTAATGTAAGTGTTACCGTCAATGTGCCGCCCGACGCAGATGCCTGGATCAGTAATGGCTGTGAAAATGTATTGGTAAATTTAAGGTCTTTGCTCGTTCCTGCGATCGCTGCATCATATCCTGCCGGAAGATATATTACCGGCAGTGAATGCGGATAACGCTCGGTTGCAGGAAGACCTGCATGCAACATTGCAGCGTAAAGTGTCGATGATACCTGGCACACACCTCCACCGGTTCCCGTGCCGACCGTTCCACTGATATAGATCGGTGCTACAACATAACCGTTCGCTGATGTACGCGGCAGAATAGTCGAGCTAAAGGAAAATGATTTTCCCGGCTGTACTACAACACCATTGATGCGGGCTGCTGCCAGCTCTACGTTAACAGCTCTCGGAACTGTCGCATCATATTCTGTTGTACAGGTACCGATCACATTGCCCTGTACCGTGGCAGTATCCGTTGTAGCTGCATCAGTAACAGTAGCAGCGGATGCACTTCCTGTTCCGCCTCCATCTCTGCCCTCTGCCTTACCACATGTCACATAATGGCGGCAATATGCTGCCATGTCGTCACCAAATGCCTGCTGCAGATCTGCGTATTTTGCCCGGTATGCCTGTGGATTGAAATCCGCAGAACAGCTTCTTCCTTCTCTTAATCCGTAATTTACAAAATGATTAAAAAGTGCGGCTTTATTATTGCCAAAAGCAGCGGCTACATCCGGATATGCACTGCGGTAATAATCTGCATCAAAAACTGCCTGATATGCGCTGCGTTCTGCCGCTGTTGCAGCTTCAGTAAACGCCGGGTTCGTCATCAGAAGCCCTGCACATGCCGCAACCGCCAACATCTTTTTCGTCCAATTTTTTCTTTTTATCATGGTATCCTCCCCGTGATTTTACTCTTTATCTGGTACTATAGATATGGATTCATCATATCAGACATGACAAAATTATACAATAGTGCTCTTTCACAATCCGTTTATGCTTTCTCCCCCTCGTACACCACATTTCCATCAATGATCGTATACAAAATATGAGTATCCACGGCAAATGGATTTTCCCCCGTCAACACGAAATCCGCATCCTTTCCCGCCTCAATACTTCCGACACGGTCTTCGATTCCGATATGTTTCGCTGCATTGATCGTGATTGCCTTTAACGCATCAAATTCACTTAACCCGTTAAATACCGCCCTTCCTGCGCAAAGTGCCAGATAGCGCTCCTCGATCACCGGGGAATCCGTAATGATAGAAACCTGACATCCCGCTTTTGCAAGTGCCGCAGGGGTATGAAATCCTTTGTGGCGCAGTTCATATTTGGTTGCATGTCCAAAAGACGGTCCAACCGCAACCGGAAATCCTTCCTTTGCAAGATCATCTGCGATCAATGCTCCGTCCGTTGTATGATCAATCCGAAGATCCACATGAAATTCCTTTGCAATGCGGATTGCGGTGTAGATATCATCGGCGCGGTGCGCATGGGCTTTTAACGGCATCTCGCCGCGGATAACTGGAAGAAGCGCCTCCATTTTTGCATCGTAAGCAGGCATCTTTGAAAAATCCACCTTCCTATCCGCGTCTGTTTTCTGCGAATCGTCCATCACTTGTTCCTGTGCCTGTTCCATCTCAAGTTCATTCCAGCCCTCCGGACAGCCGGCAGCGTGTAATTTTGTGTCATATATTTTTGCCTTTGTGAGTGCCTCCCGCAGCTTCGCGGCAACAGACATTCTCGAATAAACACCTTTTTCCTTATAACAGTTTTTCGGATTCTCACCGAAAGCGATCTTCATGGCTGTTTTTTCTTTGACTAACATGTCATCCACACGCTTTCCGTAAGTCTTGATGGCGCAGAATGTTCCGCCAATGACATTTGAGCTTCCCGGTCCGGTGCACACACAGGTCACACCGCCTTCGCGTGCCATCTGGAAAGTCTCATCCTGCGGATTGACTGCATCCACCGCGGAGAGCTGCGGTGTCACAGGATCCCCTAATTCGTTATAATCCTCGCCGGCAAATCCGGTCGCATACCCGTCTAATCCCATGTGACAGTGCGCATCCACAAATCCCGGATAAACATCGATCCCGGTTGCATCGATCACATCCGCGTCATTGATGATCTTCCCCTCTAAGACCGGTGCGATCTTTTTTATTTTTCCATTCTCCACTAAAATATCTGCCACAAATGGCTCTTCCTCTATGGCGTTGTGGATCGTTCCCTGTTTGATCAGTAAGTAATTGCTCATGTGTGCCTCCTGTTTTATGTCCGGTGACTGTAAAAATCCTGTTTACCGTTGTTTTGATCAGAATCCGCATTTTGCGCCTTTCTGTCTTACATAATTAATTCCCATATCATACCAACATTATACCATGTATTCTTTTTATCCGGCTCCTCATTTTCCATATACAGGAAAAACCTTGTGATTATGCCCAAAATCACACAAAAAAATAAGCATAACAGCAGCGTTTCTGCTGTATATGCCCATTTCACCGCACAACTGACAATCATGCCGACACCTTATAGCGTTATCCTACAAAAAAGGATCTGCATGCGAATCATACGCTGCAGATCCCTGATGCACTTTTATTTCACTGACAAATCCGTATTCCTGATCTTATCCCTGATCCGAAGGATCATGGACGGTGATACGGAAAGCTCGTCAAATCCCATCCGGAGGAATGTCTCTGTGAGCGTTTCATCCGCGCCAAGCTCACCGCAGATGCCAACCCAGCATCCTTCCTTATGTCCGTTATCCACAACCATTTTTAACATCCGAAGGACTGCTTCATGGTGTGAATCATAAATATTATCCAGTTTCGGATTCTGCCTGTCGATTGCAAGTGTATATTGTGTCAGATCGTTTGTCCCGATCGAAAAGAAATCAACCTCTTTCGCTAAAAGATCACTGATCATAACTGCCGCCGGTGTCTCGATCATAATACCGAGTTCCACATCCTTATACGGAATACCGTCGGCATCAAGTCCCGCTTTCACTTCCGCAATGATTTCTTTGATCTTTTTCACCTCATTTACGGAAATGATCATCGGGAACATGATCGCAATCGTTCCATAATAGCTGGCACGGTAGATTGCCCGAAGCTGTGTCTTAAAAATTTCAGTGCGGTCGAGGCAGATCCGGATCGCACGGTAACCCATTGCCGGGTTTTCTTCTTTCTCAAGGCCAAAATAACCGACCTGTTTATCTGCTCCGATATCAAGTGTACGGATAATAACTTTTTTACCCGCCATATTTTCCGCAACTGTCTTATATGCTGCAAACTGTGCTTCTTCTGTCGGGTAATCCTCCGACTCTAAATAAAGGAACTCACTCCGGAACAGTCCGATTCCACCCGCATCATTGGCAAGTACATTTGCCACATCGGAAACACCCCCGATATTGGCATAAAGATTGATCTTCGTTCCATCCTTTGTGATATTTTCCTTCCCCTTTAATTCCTGAAGCAGACGTTTCTTCTGCTCATTTTCTTCTTTTAACTTCCGGTATTCCGCTTTCGTATCCTCATCCGGTTCTACGAAAAACTTTGCATCAAATCCATCCACGATACCGAACTGTCCGTCCACGCCCTCTTCCGGAAAATCAACTCCGATCAATGCCGGAATATTCATGGTTCTCGCTAAGATCGCCGTGTGGGAATTGGTGGAACCGTGACGTGTTACAAAAGCAAGTACTTTTGATTTATCAAGCTGCACAGTCTCGCTCGGTGCAAGATCATCCGCTAAAAGGATAAACGGTTCATCACCGCTTAAGCCTGCATCGCCGTTTCCCTGTAAAATAGAGATCACGCGATTGGAGATATCTTTGACATCCGCCGCACGTTCTCTCATATAATCATCATCCATCGCAGCAAACATCTGCGCAAAATTATCTCCGGTGGAAGCAACTGCAAATTCTGCATTGACCTGCTGGGTTTCGATCATGTTTGTGATCGACTCTACATAGTCGAGATCATCCAGCATCATCTGGTGCATCTCAAAAATTGCCGCATTGACTTCACCGACTTCCCTGACTGCTTTTTCATAAAAAACACCAAGCTGCCTTTTGGCTTCTTCTTTTGCATCCTCAAAACGTTTTTTTTCTGCTTCTATATCCGTTATCTTTGTTCGTTTTACTGCGTTATCCGTCTTATGATAGACAGACAGTCTGCCCATGGCAATTCCGCCGAATACACTTTTGCCGTGCAGTTCCATGCCCGTTACCTCCATTTTAGATTTTTATTTCTGTTTTTATCAATTTTTACAGATTTGCTTTCAAAAATGCCTCGATTGCAGCACTTGCTGCCTCTTCATTCTCTCCATCGGTGCAGACTGTGATCTCCTCGCCGCATTTTATACCAAGTCCCATAACTCCAAAAATACGTTTTGCATCTGCTGCTTTTCCATCTTTTGCAATGGTAATGCTGCATGGAAATGCGGCTGCTTCCTTTACAAGTGCTCCTGCCGGTCTTGCATGGATTCCCCCTTTGTCTGTGATCACGTATTTAAATTCTTTCATGATTTTCTCCTTTCTTTGTACATAACACATTGTTTTATGATTACATATTCACAGGCTCTATATTGTTGCAACATAAAGCCTGCGATTTTAATTACCTTTTCCGTTTCCTATCTTTTTGATACATCCTTCTTTAAAAGTCCAAGGATTACGCATCCTACAACAGAACCAACTGCCAGTGATATGAGATATAACAGCGGATGGCCTACGGTTAAGAATACGAAGATTCCACCATGTGGTGCCATTAATGTACAGTTAAATGCCATGGATAATGCTCCTGCAACTGCGGAACCAATGATACAGGACGGCAGCACACGCAATGGATCCGATGCTGCAAACGGGATTGCTCCCTCTGAGATAAAGGAAAGTCCCATAACAATGTTTGTCGGTCCTGCTTTTCTCTCTTCTTCGGTAAATTTGTTTTTAAAGAACATGGTTGCAAGTGCGATTGCAAGCGGTGGAACCATACCACCGACCATAACAGCTGCCATGATATTGTAATTGCCTGCTGCGATAGATGCGGTACCAAATACATATGCTGCTTTGTTTACCGGGCCACCCATATCTACGGACATCATTCCGCCGAGCAGTGCGCCAAGCAGGATTGCCTTTGCACCATTCATGCTGTTTAATCCGTTGTTGATCATAACGTTTAATGCTCCGATCGGAGGCTCTACCACATAAGTCATGATCACTCCGATCAAAAAGATACCGATTACCGGATAGAGAAGCATTGGCTTGATACCCTCTAAGCCTTCCGGCAGTTTCTCAAACAGTTTCTTTAACAGACGTACCAGATAGCCTGCAACAAAACCTGCAACGAGAGCTCCAAGGAATCCGGATGTTCCGTTTGCTGCGATTGCTCCGCCGACAAAACCGACCGCAAGACCAGGACGATCTGCAATACTCATTGCGATAAATCCGGCTAAGATCGGAAGCATAAATCCGAATGCAACACCACCGATCGATTTAAACATTGCCGCCATCGGTGTGATCGTACCAAAGTTTGAACGCTCATCAAATGGAAGGCTGTTTAAGTCAACTGCAAAACCATCGATCAGAAATGCGATCGCAATCAGGATACCACCGCCGATAACGAACGGTAACATATGGGAAACTCCATTCATCAGGTGTTTGTAAATCTGATGTCCAACGCTGTCAGATTCTTCCTCACTGTCTGCTGCCTGACTGCTTCCCTTCGCCTGATACAGTGGAACATTGCCGTTTAACGCTCTGTCTAACAATTCTTCCGCCTTACTGATTCCATCAGAAACCTTACACTGGATCACAGGTCTGCCTGCAAAACGATCCATCGGAACCTGTGTATCCGCTGCAACAATAATACATGCAGCCTCTGCAATTTCAGCTTTTGTCAATACATTTTTGGCACCGCCGGAACCTCTTGTCTCAACTTTCACACGGCATCCAAGCTCTTTCGCTTTTTTCTCAATATTTTCTGCCGCCATATAAGTATGTGCGATTCCGTTCGGGCATCCGGTTACAGCGAGGATCAGCTTTCCATTCTCTGTGTTTTTCTCCTCTGCCGCATTCTTTGTATCTGCGCTGTTCTTTTTCTCTTCTTCGGCATCTTTCTCAGCTTCCGCACGGTCGATCACACTTAAAAATTCCTCAACCGTCTTTGCATGGCGAAGTCCGCTTGTAAAATTCTCATCCATCAGAAGAACAGATAACTTGCTAAGTACATCCAGATGTACGTTGTCTTCCGTATTTGGTGCTGCGATCAGGAAGATCAGGCTGACCTTTTCTCCATCTAATGCATCAAAATCCACCCCGTCTTTAATGACCATTGCTGCAAGACCAGGTTTGCTGACTGCATCTGACTTGCAATGTGGAATGGCGATTCCCTCACCAATTCCGGTTGTTCCTTCTTCCTCTCTGGCGTATACGCCCTTGCGGTACTTCTCAACATCGTTGATCTTTCCGCTCTTAGCCATCAATGCAACCATTGCATCAAGGGCTTCGTTCTTTCCAGTGACTTTGCCATTTAAGTCAATACTCTCTACGGCAAGTAAATCCCTGATTTTCATGCTTAAATCCTCCTTGTTTTGCGAAGCAAAATGCGACTGCCCTTGCAGGAGCAGAGGATTTTACTCCTCCTACTTAAATATGCCTTTGTTTTTATCTAAAAGCGCCAAAACTTCCGGTTCTGTTGCCAGTTCCTCGGAAAATGCCGATGCACTTCCAGTACAAACCCCCATCTGGAAAGCTTCTTTATAGCTTCCCGTCTTTAAATAACCTGTTACAAATCCGGCTACCATGGAGTCCCCAGCGCCAACCGAATTGACGACCTTACCCTTTGGTGCCTCCGCCTGAAAGATGCTGCCGTCTTCAGCAACCAGCACTGCTCCGTCGCCAGCCATGGAAACGAGGACATTTCCTGCGCCCTTTTCCTGCATCTTCTTTGCGTAAGTGATCACATCTTCTTTTTCTGTTATTTTCACACCGAAAATCTCACCAAGCTCATGATTATTCGGTTTAATTAAAAACGGATGATACTGTAATACATTTACGAGCAGATCTTTTGTCGCATCCACAACAATCTTTAAATCCTTATCTGCAAGATATTTCATGATATCCATGTAGATGGTCTGCGGCATCACATCCGGGATACTTCCTGCCATAACCAAAACATCTCCATCTGAAAGCCGATCCAGTTTTTCATAAAGTGTTTTGATGTCAGCTTCTGATATCGCCGGTCCCTGTCCGTTGATCTCACTCTCCTCGTCGGAACGCATTTTTACATTGATCCTTGTCATTCCTTCTTTTACCGGAATAAAATCCGCCCGGATTCCTTTTTCCCTGATCAGACGCTCCAGTTCGTTTCCGGTAAATCCGGCATAAAACCCAAGTGCCGTGTTCTCCAGTCCAAGATTTTTTAACACCATGGATACATTGATTCCTTTTCCACCCGGAAAAATCTTCTCCTCTGATGTCCGGTTGACCATTCCGCAGGTGAAATGCGGAACTGTCACAATGTAGTCCAGTGATGGATTAAATGTAACAGTGTAAATCATTTTCTCAGTCTCCTTTCTGCTTTTCCCGCGTTTTTGTTCCGCAGGTCTTCGTATTTTTTATACTTCAATTACATTTTTACATTTACGGTACGCAGGTTTTGTAAGACCTGTCGTGATGACCTTTGCACTCTCAAACGGAGCAAATGTCACACTTGATATCTGATTGAACTTGCTGTCATCTGCTAAGATATAACATTCTCTGCAGTTCTCCATGGAGCGTTTTTTTACGAGTGCTTCCTTCAGCTCCGGTGTGGAAAATCCGCGCTGCATACTGATTCCGTTTGCTCCCCAGAATCCCTTTGTAAAATTGTATTTTTCAACCGATGAAACAGCTTCCTCTCCAACGATTGCCTCTGTCACCGTCTTGAACTCGCCGCCAAGAATATATACCGTACAACCTTTCTGCGCAAGTTTTTTTGCATGTGTGATCGCATTTGTCACAAACACTGCCTGTCTGACCGTAATAAAATCGATCATCAGATCCGTCGTCGTACCTGCATCAATATAAACAAAATCTCCAGGTTCGATCAGCCCTGCCGCATATTTTGCGATCTTTTCTTTTGCACCTTTGTTCCGTTCTCTACGCTGCATGACTTCGTCATCCTCGGTACTGTATGAGGTGTTTTTTAAAATTGCACCGCCATGGACTTTAATGAGCTGACCATTTGCATCCAGTGTATTTAAATCTCTCCGGATCGTTGACTCTGATGCATCCAGTTCTGTCATAAGCTGCTGAACGGTCACGCTGCCCATACTCTCTAGTATGGATAAAATTCTTGTAAATCTTTCTTCTGTCAGCATATCTTTTCCTCCAATTTCATTCACAACCGTTCAAATTCGTTCATCTTTGATAGCTTTATTATATGATTCCATTCCGTCACAGTCAATCAAAATCCGTCAAAATCATTCACAAAAATTCATTTTAAAAATTGTGAAATATGCAAAAAAACTGTCGGAAGAATCGTCTCTGTTTCCACGACAGAATACGATTCTTCCGACAGTTTTTACATTTTTGATCTGATTCATACGAATCTCTGTTATTGCGCTATGTTTTTGCACATCCAAAGTCTATTTTTCACACTGCTTTCCGTTATTCACACGATCATGAACGCTTTACTCCCCCTTTTGAAAACGTTCGATCGCATCTTTTACATCATCCGCAAAAATTTCAACCACCTCTGCATTTTTCGTCTTATACCGTATGATACCCATTTCCTCAAATGTCTGTCCGGCAATATAACACCGCAATGCCATCAGTACGCCACTGTGCGTTACGATCAACACATCTTCCGTCTCCCGTTCTAAGATCATTCCGAGTGTATCAAGCGCACGCCTCAGCACTTCATTGTAACATTCTCCATGCGGTGTATGGACATAACGCCTGTTGGCATCCCAGTCCTGATACTCTTTCGCATTTTCCTGCGTAATGCTTTCCCAGCTTCTGCCTTCCCAGTCGCCCATATCCATTTCCCGCAGACCATCCGCCGCAATACATGGAATATCAAGCGCGATCGCCGCCTCCTGTGCCGTCTGTGCTGCACGAAGCTGTGGGGATGTATATGCCCGCACAACCTGAAGAGTCCCTTCCTTTTTCCGATCCAGAAGCATGTCCGCAAGCTCTTTTGCCTGCTGCTTTCCATTCTCATTCAACGGCACATCTGTCTTGCCCTGTATTTTCTTTTTTACATTCCAGTCCGTCTCTCCGTGACGTACAAAATATAAAATCATTGATTTCTCCTCTTTTGGGTGATGTTGTCATAAATCAAGTATAAACAATTCGTTTTGATTTGTCTATGTGAATCCATACAACGGCAGATTCTTCTTGCAATTTATGATTTCCCCATGTATACTACATCTATCGCAATTCAATTTTATTTTCATAGAATCATTTTCTGAATACCACTCTTTTCATTCCGGCATTTCGCCAGCTATTTCAGAAAACTATTGTGAAAAACACTTAAATTTTTTATAATTAAAGGAGAAAACTACATGGGGAAAAACAAAGGAAAACGCAGTCACACAAAACATGTTTTTGTGCAGAAGAAGTACCGGGATGCCTTGTTCCGCAGGATTTTTAATGAGAAATCAGTTTTGCTGGAGTTATACAATGCCCTGAATCAGACAGATTACGATGATGCAGATGAACTGATTTTTTACACGATCGATGACGTGATCTATCTCGGATATAAAAATGACGTATCATTCATCGTCCGAGGCACGCTGAATCTGTATGAGCACCAGAGTACCTTAAACCCCAACATGCCGATCCGCGGACTGATCTATTTCGGCAAACAGTATGAGAGCTACATTAAACAAAATAACCTGAACATTTACGGAAAAAAACTGCTTTCATTACCGTTTCCGCAGTTTGTTATATTTTATAATGGGATTGAACCGTTGGAAGATGACAAAGATTATATGGAACTGCATCTTTCGGATGCATTTGTATGTGCCGGATCAAACCACCTGGCAACAGATGCTGCATCCAGCCCCATCAGCACCCGCCCCTGCTTAGAGTGCACTGCACGGGTTTACAACATTAATTATGGACACAATCAGGAATTGATGGCACGATGCCGGACTTTAGAAGATTACTCCATTCTGATCGGCAGAATTTCTTCGAGTGTCAGAAACGGCATTCCATTAGAACAGGCAGCAGATGCCGCTGTACAGGAATGTATCAGGGACGGTATTTTGCAGGATTTTCTTATCAAACACAGATCGGAGGTCGTTGGTATGTTATTGGAAGAATTCGATATGGATGAGTATATTAAAATGGAACGCAGGGACAGCTATGAGGATGGACATGAGGATGGATTAGCGATGGGTTTAGCAGAGGGTTTAGCGGAAGGTTTAGCGGAAGGCAAACGTCTTGAGCAGTTATACGTCGTCCACAACATGTTTCAAAAAAGCATCCCTGCCGAAAACTGCGCCGACCTGCTTAATGAAAACACTGATTTTGTCAATAGCGTATATTCTCTATGCCAGGCTCACCCGGACTGGTCAGATGAAGATATTTACAATGCATTAAAAGGAATTTAGATCTCATTATAAAAATTCCCCGGGTTAATGTGATCATCCTCACATTAACCCGGGGAATTTAATATTTGGTAATTAACAGCCTATTTTACGCAATCTGCTCCATAACAATATCTGTCTGAACATCCCATGCCAAAACGGTCACCTTTAATACAATCTGTTTCTTCTCCGGGATTTCTTTAATTTCTGCCGGATCATACTGCAATTTTAATCCGAATTGGCATCCCTTTTGACCCTCTAAAACTTTTCTCTGATCACCTGGTAGATATTCTTTATTGAGTTTTCTCTTTGCAGACTCATAAATATCAATTGTAAATTTTTCCGGCATCCTGTAGGTATGTCCCTGATATTCGATCACACATTCCTCCGGCTTTAAAAACCGGTAGGTATAACAAAACATCGTCTGTCTGGTTGTTTCCGTAATCGCAGGATCGTATTCAAAATCCCCACCGTTTACAAATCTCCCGCTTGGTCTTACGCTCTGGCGTACTTTCTGTGTCCTTTTTGCCTCTATGATCTCGATCTGAAATTCTTTTTCACACATCATATGTGCCTTCCTCCTTCTGTAATGTTATTTTTTCACTTTTATGCTCTTTACCGCACTGTAACTTCCCTTGATCTGCTTTCCATTTGATTTCTTATAGGTGCAGACACGGACATAATAGTTTTTGCCGCCTTTCAGTTTCCCAATTGTCCTGGATGTTGTCTTGTTTGCGTCAATTGTAATTATTTCTGTGTTCTTCTTAAATTGCCTGTCTGTTGAATATTGAATTATATAACCAGTTGCACGTTCATCTTTTTTCCATTTGACAGTAACTTTTTTTGATTTTGCGGATTTTACGAAAGAAATATCTGCTTTTACAGGTTTTACCGTTATAAGGACTGTCTTTTTTGTTGACAGATAATTGCCCTTGGCTGCGGCAGAAATGGTTACCTGCGTCTGTCCGTAACCTTTCATTGTTACAGTTCCATCTTTGCTTACCGTTGCTACTTTCTTATTCGATACCTGATAAGTTAATTTTCCACCACTTTCACTTTTTGCATTGAGAGAAAATTTTTTCGTTCCATAAGTTTTCGTAACATCAGAAGCTGTAATCTTTTGTTCCTTCGGTGCTGTTCCGTAACTGTATGAGTATTTGTACTTCTTTGCAAATTTTTCTGCTTCTGAACCTTTTTTACAATAGATTGTAATCTTCTTTTTATTACATTCCTTAAAAGCATCCTTATCTATCATTATTACATTCGGCATTACAATACTTCTCAACCCGCTGCAGCCAACAAATGCATTATCTTCTACAAAAAATACCCTGTCTAATACTACTGTTTTCAGATCTTTACAGTATGTGAAGGTATCTGATTCAATCGTCATCGTACTGGGAATTGTAATATTTGTCAAACCCGAACCGCTAAACGCTCCATTCCCTATGTAACATTCATTTTGGGGAAGTTTGATACTTGTCAGACTACTGCACCCCCGAAATACATATCCTTCTATATTACTTAATTTTTTTGGAAGATTTACATTTGACAAATTACTGCATCCGCTAAATGCACTTTGTTGTATAGTTGTAACCTTTTTAGGGATATCAATACTCTTTAAGCTCGTACAATCTGCAAATGCACATGCTGATATCACCTCAATATTTTTAGGCAAATCAATACTGGTCAGACTGCTGCATCCACCAAATGCTGTTATTTCCATTTCCTTTATGGTATTTGGCAATTTAACACTCTTTAATTTGCTGCACCCATCAAAAGTGCTTTCTTCTATTTTTTTTACACCCTCCGGAATTGTAATTCCTGTCAGACTACTGCATCCGTTAAACGCATTGGCTCCTATACTTTTAATGGTTTTTGGCAGTGTAATACTTTTTAATTTTTTACAATCACCAAATGCATACTTACCTATGCTTTTTACACCTTCTGGTATAGAAACTTTAGTGATTCTGCCATCCCTATAATACTCAGAAAAGGCATATGCTCCGATCCCAACAACGCCATCCGGAATTGTAACATCTCCACCAGGACCATTGTATTTTGTCAGTACACCGTTTTCAATTTCAAACTCTGTTTGTTCTTCAGTTTCTACCATCTGCGATTTCTCCAGGATTTCTGCTCCCTTTACCACTGCAGGACTCACACTTCCAAATAACATCGTTACTGTCAGCAGTCCAAGCCATATTCGATTTCTTTTCATACTCTTTTCCTCCATTTCACGCAATCTGATCCATAACAATATCTGTCTGAACATCCCATTCTAAAACCGTCACCTTTAATACAATCTGTTTCTTCTCCGGAATTTCTTTAATTTCTGCCGGATCATACTGTAATTTCAGGCATCCTGTAGGTAGGTCCCTGATATTCGACCACACATTTCTCTGTAATGTTATTTTTTCACTTTTATGCTCTTTACCGCACTGTAACTTCCCTTGATCTGCTTTCCATTTGATTTCTTATATGTACAGACACGGACATAATAGTTTTTGCCGCCTTTCAGTTTCCCAATCGTCTTAGATGTTGTCTTATTCTTTGTGATCGTAACAGTCTTAACACCCTTCTTGAATTTCTTATCCGTAGAATACTGAATCACATAGCCCGTCGCCTTCGTATCCTTTTTCCACTTTACAACCATATTTTTGGATTTTGTGGATTTTACGGATGCGATCCTGGTCTTTACCGGTTTTACTGTCAAAGTGATCGTTTTCTTTGCTTTTGGATATTTTCCTTTTGCAGCCGACGTAATCGTGATCTTAGTCTGTCCATATCCTTTGACTGTTACTTTTCCTTTTTTATCTACGGTAGCAACTTTCTTGTCTGCTACGCTATACGTCAGTTTTCCGCCGCTCTTGCTCTTTGCGCCAAGGGAAAATGCTTTGCAGCCGTAGGTTTTGGTAATGTTTTTTGCAGTGATCAGGTTGGAATTATTATCTGTATTTCCGGCAGAATCTTTCTTCTTTACCGTAATCGTGATCACTTTCTTTGCCTCAGAATAATTCTTTGTCTCAGATGCAGTGATCGTAATATGCGCTGTTCCCACACCCGTCAGTGTTACCTTGCCTTTTGCATCCACCTTTGCAACCGATTCATTATCAGAAACATATGATAATTTACCGTCGCCGCTCGTCACAGCATCGATGGAAAAGGCTGCATCGCCATAGGTTTTTGTGAAATTTGATGCAATAATTATCTGATTGGTTCCTGTTATATCTGTTTTAATCTTATAACCATGTCCATATGCATAAGATTCAGCATAAGAGCCTTTCCTGCAGTGAATTGTAATATTATTTTTATTACATCCATAGAATGGGTCACCCAAACCATAATAAACATAAGCTGTATACGCATCCATTTCTGTCACACTTGCTGGAATCGTAATATCTGTAAGACCGGTACAATTTTCAAATGCAGCATTTCTTATAGTTTTTACCCCGTCTTTTATTATGACTTTTTTAAGTTCCTTGCAATGTAAAAACGCTGACTGATCTATAGTTTCTACACTTCCTGGAATTACCACACTTTCCAATTTTCTGCAGTTACCAAAGCCACCCCACCACCAAGTGTCCAGTTCCTTAACACCATCAGGAATTATTGCTTCTCCTTTAAATCCTTTAGGACAAAATAACATTTTAGTCCCTGATTTATTATACACAATTCCATCTATTGATTGATATGCCTGGTTATTATTGTCTATCTCAATCGCTTCCAAGGACTCATTTTCCAAACATATCTGAGCAAAATCTATATTTTCCAAACTTTTTGGAATGATTATCTTTTTTAACTTTTTACATCTTGCAAACCACTCTCCAAAACCATCAACCGAAACTTTTGTAATCCCATTTGAAAAAGTAACATATTGCAATTCATTACAATCTCTAAACATGCCATCACTAAAGTGAGTTACACTTGCTGGAATCACTACGTTTTTCAGACCACTTTCCGCAAATGCCTGGTCACCTATACTTGTTATCCATTCTGGAATATCTATATTGGCCAACTTACTGCATCCTTTAAATGTTCCAGATTCAATACATGTTACATACTTTGGTATAGTAAAACTTGTCAGGCTGCTGCAATCAGAAAATGCACCCCACTCTATATTCGTTACACTTTCCGGAATATTTATGCTTGTCAGGCTTGTACAGCTATCAAATGCTCCCCCCCTATGTTCTTTAACCCATTCGGAAGCATAATACCTGTTAAACTACTACATCCCTCAAATGCACTATCCTCTATACTTGTTACACTTTTAGGAATACTTACACTTGTTATACTATCGCAATCATAAAATGCGCAATCTCCTATACTTGTTACTCCTTTCGGGATCACAATATCCCCGCCAGGTCCTGTATATCCCGTCAGCACACCATCCTCAATGATAAATCCATTTTTGTCTGCCTTGGCATCTGCTGTTTTGTCAGCATCCCAAGTTATTGCTTCCTCTTCTGTTTCTGTGACCTCAATCTCCGTTGTTGCTTCTTCTGTTTCTGTTGGCGCAGCTTCTGTCGCTGATTCTTCTGTCAGCCGTTCCTCATTTGTCTCCGTTACCGTGGTTTCCGACGGCTGGTTCTCTTCTGACTCCGTTACCGCAGTTTCAGTCGTCTCATCCACTTCCGTTCCCGCAGACTCTGTCGCTAATTCTTCCGTCTCTGTTTCTGCAGGCACTTCTGTCACATCTGCTGCTTGCGCGCCCTGCACCATTGCAGGACTGACATTTCCAAGCAGCATGGCTGCCGTCAACACGCCGATTAACATTTTTCTCTTTCTCATGCTTTTCCTCCGTTTGTAATATAATTGTGTTCATTTTTTAAATTGCACTATGGTTATTATATTATGCAAACTAGCAGTTTGCAATAGCATTATTTTAGTTTGTTTATTGTTTGACATATTATGTATAAACTTATCAGAAAGGAGATTTGCCATGACATCGAAACACGAACAGGAATTTAAAATGATCGGTCTTAATATTGCTTACTTTCGAAAATTGAAGGGCATCAGCCAGATGAAATTAGCAGAAACGATCGGTATCAGCCGTACCCACATGAGCAATATCGAAGCCCCTAACATGCCAACCTCCGTTTCTCTTGAGACACTTATGGATATTGCAGATGCACTTGATATTCCGGCATATGTACTGTTGTCCTTTCACTCAGATGTTGAAATTGATACACCTTCTGTTTAATTAACTGCAAATCTGTCACACCTGATTTTTCTGATTCAAATGATTTCCACCCACAATACGCATCCTATTTTCCAGATACATTCTGCTTGTCTGTTATGATGTTTTTATGTTATACTACATCTATCGCAATTCGATTTTATTTCCATAAAATCATTTTCTGAATACCACTCTTTTTCATTCCGGCATTTCGCCAGCTATTTCAGAAAACTATTGTGAAAAACACCTAAATTTTTTATAATTAAAGGAGAAAACTACATGGGGAAAAACAAAAGAAAACGCAGTCACACAAAACACGTTTTTGTGCAGAAGAAGTACCGGGATGCCTTATTCCGCAGAATTTTTAATGAGAAACCGGTTTTGCTGGAACTGTACAATGCCCTGAATCAGACAGATTACGATGATGCAGATGAGCTGATCTTTTACACGATCGATGATGTGATCTATCTCGGATATAAAAATGATGTATCATTTATTGTCCGTGGTACATTAAATCTGTATGAACACCAGAGTACCTTAAATCCAAACATGCCGATCCGCGGGCTGATCTATTTCGGCAAACAGTATGAAAGCTATATCAAACAGAATAACCTGAACATTTACGGGAAAAAACTGCTTTCACTGCCGTTTCCGCAATTTGTTATTTTTTATAATGGGGTTGAACCGTTGGAAGATGACAAAGATTATATGGAACTGCATCTTTCGGATGCGTTTGAATATGTTGGATCAAACCACCTGACAACAGATGCTGCACCCAGACAGCCAGTCGTTACTACTGATATGCCTGTTTCTGATATTGATGTCCCTGACTCCGCTGCGCAAAATACGTCCAGCCCCATCAGCACCCGCCCCTGCTTAGAATGTACTGCGCTGGTTTACAATATTAATTATGGGCACAATCAGGAACTGATGGCGCGATGCCGGACTTTAGAGGAATATTCTATTCTGATTGGCAGAATCTCTTCGAAGGTCAGAACCGGCATTCCATTAGAACAGGCAGCAGATACCGCTGTACAGGAATGTATCAGGGACGGTATTTTGCAGGATTTTCTTATCAAACACAGATCGGAGGTCGTTGGTATGTTATTGGAAGAATTTGATATGGATGAATATATTAAGATGGAACGCAGGGACAGCTATGAGGATGGACATGAGGATGGCTTAGCCGAGGGCAAACGTCTTGAGCAGTTACACGTCGTCCACAACCTGTTTCAAAAAAGCATCCCTGCCGAAAACTGCGCCGACCTGCTTAATGAAAACACAGATTTTGTCAATAAAATATATTCACTGTGCCATGCTCACCCTGACTGGTCAGATGAAGATATTTACAATGCATTAAAAGAAAAATAAAGCTTTATTAAAATTCCTGTAAGTATATCATTTTATCAATATGTTACTGTTCACTCGTACCTCGTTCCAGTAACGGATTTTGCCGATGCTTCGCATTCCAAATCGGCAAAATCTGCTGCCACCACTGTATCATACGGCATTTTCAGTTCAGAAAATGCCTGCCTGTGAACAGTAACATCAATATCCCATACTTGCAGGGATCTTTTCTTTCTATTCTACTTTTGTATAATAATATCTTTATGTTATACTACATCTATCGCAATTCGATTTTATTTCCATAAAATCATTTTCTGAATACCACTCTTTTTCATTCCGGCATTTCGCCAGCTATTTCAGAAAACTATTGTGAAAAACACTTAAATTTTTTATAATTAAAGGAGAAAACTACATGGGGAAAAACAAAGGAAAACGCAGTCACACAAAACATGTTTTTGTGCAGAAGAAGTACCGGGATGCCTTGTTCCGCAGGATTTTTAATGAGAAATCAGTTTTGCTGGAGTTATACAATGCCCTGAATCAAACAGATTACGATGATGCAGATGAACTGATCTTTTACACGATCGATGATGTGATCTATCTCGGATATAAAAATGATGTGTCATTTATCGTCCGAGGCACGCTGAATCTGTATGAGCACCAGAGTACCTTAAACCCAAACATGCCGATCCGCGGACTGATCTATTTCGGCAAACAGTATGAAAGCTATATCAAACAACATAACCTGAACATTTATGGGAAAAAAATGCTTTCGCTGCCATTTCCGCAGTTTGTTATATTTTATAATGGATTTGAACCGTTGGAAAATGATAAAGATTACATGGAACTGCATCTTTCGGATGCGTTTGTATATGCCGGATCAAATCACCTGGCAACAGATGCTGCATCCAGCCCCATCAGCACCCGCCCCTGCTTAGAATGTACTGCGCGGGTTTACAATATTAATTATGGGCACAATCAGGAACTGATGGCGCGATGCCGGACTTTAGAGGAATATTCTATTCTGATTGGCAGAATCTCTTCGAAGGTCAGAACCGGCATTCCATTAGAACAGGCAGCAGATACCGCTGTACAGGAATGTATCAGGGACGGTATTTTGCAGGATTTTCTTATCAAACACAGATCGGAGGTCGTTGGTATGTTATTGGAAGAATTTGATATGGATGAATATATTAAGATGGAACGCAGGGACAGCTATGAGGATGGGCATGAGGATGGTTTAGCGATGGGTTTAGCGGAGGGCAAACGTCTTGAGCAATTACACATCATCCACAACATGTTCCAGGAAAATATTCCTGCACAAAGCTGTGCTAAGTTGCTTGACAAGGACGTTACATTTATCAGCAAAGTGTATTCTCTATGTCAGGCTCACCCTGACTGGTCAGATGAAGATCTTTACCATGCATTAAAAGAAAAATGGATTTCACTATAAAAATCTCTGTAAGCATATATCCATTATCGCATACTTACAGGGATTTTTTCTCTATATATTCTGCTTGTCTATAATAGCATCTTCATGCCATACTACGTCTATCGCAATTCGATTTTATTTCCATAAGATCATTTTCTGAATATCACTCTTTTTCATTCCGGCATTTCGCCAGCTATTTCAGAAAACTATTGTGAAAAACACCTAAATTTTTTATAATTAAAGGAGAAAACTACATGGGGAAAAACAAAAGAAAACGCAGTCACACAAAACACGTTTTTGTGCAGAAGAAGTACCGGGATGCCTTATTCCGCAGAATTTTTAATGAGAAACCGGTTTTGCTGGAACTGTACAATGCCCTGAATCAGACAGATTACGATGATGCAGATGAACTGATCTTTTACACGATCGATGATGTGATCTATCTCGGATATAAAAATGATGTGTCATTTATCGTCCGAGGCACGCTGAATCTGTATGAGCACCAGAGTACCTTAAACCCAAACATGCCGATCCGCGGACTGATCTATTTCGGCAAACAGTATGAAAGCTATATCAAACAAAATAACCTGAACATTTACGGGAAAAAACTGCTTTCACTACCGTTTCCGCAGTTTGTTATTTTTTATAATGGTGTTGAACCGTTGGAAGATAATAAAGATTACATAGAGCTGCATCTTTCGGATGCGTTTGTATGTGCCGGATCAAACCACCTGACAACAGATGCTGCACCCAGACAGCCAGTCGTTACTACTGATATGCCTGTTTCTGATATTGATGTCCCTGACTCCGCTGCGCAAAATACGTCCAGCCCCATCAGCACCCGCCCCTGCTTAGAGTGCACTGCACGGGTTTACAACATTAATTATGGACACAATCAGGAATTAATGGCACGATGCCGGACTTTAGAGGAATATTCCATTCTGATCGGCAGAATTTCTTCGAAGGTCAGAACCGGTATTCCATTAGAACAGGCAGCGGATGCCGCTGTACAGGAATGTATCAGGAACGGTATCCTAAAGGATTTTCTTATCAAACACAGATCGGAGGTCGTAGGTATGTTATTGGAAGAATTCGATATGGATGAGTATATTAAGATGGAACGCAGGGACAGCTATGCGGATGGACATGAGGATGGCTTAGCGATGGGTTTAGCAGAGGGTTTAGCGGAGGGCAAACGTCTTGAGCAATTACACATCATCCACAACATGTTCCAGGAAAATATTCCTGCACAAAGCCGTGCTAAACTGCTTAACAAGGATACTGCTTTTATTGATAAAGTATATTCACTGTGCCAGGCTCACCCTGACTGGTCAGATGAAGATCTTTACAATTCACTAAAAGAAAATTAAACTCATTATTTCAAACAACAGACTACACACTCCACGCATATTCTATTTTCAAAAACACCTGTAATTACATGCCCAACAACATATAATTACAGGTGTTTTTATTACTGAAATATTTCTTTTTTACAGATCACATAGGAAATCCCTGCCACGACCACTTCCGTGATCCAGAACGCATGCCAGACGCCCGCAGCCCCCAATATTTTACTCAAAATAAATGCCAATGGTAAAATAACTGCTATGTACCTGAGCACAGAAATTACCAACGATTCTTTTCCCTTTCCCAGTCCTTCCAACGCACCTGATACCGTGACGGAGACCGATGACGCAATAAATCCAATGCTGATCAGACGAAGCGCCTCTTTTCCAAATTGTATCGTCTCCGGATTACTGGTAAACAATCCAATGAGCGTCTGCGGCACTGCCATACAAAGTATCGTTCCGATCACCATGACCCCCGCGATCAATACCAGCGCTGACCGGAAAATTTCTCTGACACGTTTTGACTCTCCCGCACCGTAGTTATATCCGATCAGAGGACGCATCCCCTGCACGACACCATTTCCTGTCAGATATAAAAATGTCTGTAATTTAAAATAAGCCCCAAGTACAAGTACATAGCTGGCAGAATAAACCGCAAGAATCGCGTTGAGTGCAGAAACCTGTACGGACGGCAGCGCAATACTCAATGTTGCCGGGACGCCGATCGAATACATTTTCCTGCTAAGTTCCGCTTCCGGTTTCATATCTTTCCATCTTATCTTTACCGGAATCGGTTTAAAAAAATAAAACAGCAGATAGCTGACAAGAGAAGCCATCTGACCGATCCCGGTTGCGATAGCAGCTCCCCGGATCCCCATTTCAGGAAAGAAACCAATTCCAAATATCATAAAAGGATCTAAGATAATATTGGTCACACAGCCGATCAGCATACAAAGCATGGACGTTTTCATGCGCCCTGCCGACTGAAAAATCTTTTCAAAACAAAGACCTGCCGCATTGGGTACTGCAAAAAGAAATACGATCTGCGCATATGCCGCGCCCATGTCTATGATCGACCTTTTATCTGTAAACATTGCAAGAAAAGGTGCTGCGGCTGCAATACAGACTACCGCTAAGATCAGTCCGTGGATCATATTAAAAAGTGTTCCCAGCGACGCTGCTTTATCCGCCGTGTTCTGCTTTTGTGCTCCAAGAAAATATGCGATTGTCGCATTGATTCCGATTGCAAATCCGATAACAACTGCATTGACCAGATTCTGCAATGGGAACACCAAAGAAAGTGCCGTCATCGCATCTTCGCTGATGCGCGCCACAAAATAACTGTCAATGATATTGTAGAGCGCATTGACTAACATGGAAAATGTCATTGGCAATGCCATGGAGATCACAAGCGGCATGACCGGTTTTTCTTTCATAAAATTCTGGTTCATTTTTCATTCCTTTCGTTTCATGACATGAGGACACATCGTGGTTTCAGACTTCTTAATTGGCAGATTCCACAAAACCGGGACTGCTTATGTGCAATCTGACAACAAAAAAACGCCACACAGTTGCAAATCATTGCAGCTGTGTGGCGAAAAATAGAGTTCATCACTCAAGAAAAGTCCACTCCATAAAATGGTTTTGGAGCTATATTATAACCAGTAAATTTTATTTCTGTCAAGTAAATCTTATTTTGCAATATCAATACGCACCAGTGCTTTGCGAAGTGCAAATTCAGCACGTTTGACATCGATTGCCTCTGTCCGGTGGGCAAGCCGTTCCTCAGCGCGCGCACGCGCAGCTTCAGCACGGTTCTTGTCGATCTCATTCGGCCACTCTGCAATCTCTGCGAGAAGTGTTACCTTATCCGGCAGAATTTCCGCAAAGCCGGAATGTACTGCCGCGATCACGTCATCTTCACCCGTCTTGTGGATCTTTACGATGCCGGGTGCTAACACGGTCGTGAGCGGAATATGCTTTTTATACACACCGATCTCACCGGAGGCAGTGGTAAACTCGATCATATCACCCTCACCTGTATAAAAAACACGATCCGGCGTAATGATCTCTACCTGAAAGAGTCTGTTTTCTTCTGCCATACACACCCTCCATTATTACTGCATCTTTGCGCGGACATCATCGATCGTACCTGCATTTAAGAAATAACTCTCCGGTACATCATCATGCTTTCCTTCAAGAATCTCCTTAAATCCGCGGATTGTCTCTGCAATCGGAACATATTTTCCATCCAGACCGGTAAACTGTGTTGCAACGAAGAACGGCTGGGATAAGAATCTCTGTACCTTTCTTGCACGGCTTACAACCAGTTTATCATCCTCGGAAAGCTCGTCCATACCAAGGATTGCAATGATATCCTGCAATTCTTTGTATTTCTGTAAGATCTCCTGCACACCGCGGGCTACCTCAAAGTGCTCCTGGCCAACGATACGCGGGTCTAAGATACGGGAAGTAGAACCAAGCGGATCCACTGCCGGATAAATACCGAGTTCTGCGATAGAACGCTCAAGTACGGTCGTTGCATCCAGATGTGCGAACGTGGTTGCCGGAGCCGGGTCGGTCAAGTCATCCGCAGGCACATAAACCGCCTGAACGGAAGTGATAGAACCGTTCTTTGTAGATGTGATACGCTCCTGCAGAGCACCCATCTCTGTCTGTAATGTCGGCTGGTAACCTACGGCGGAAGGCATACGTCCTAACAGCGCGGATACCTCAGATCCTGCCTGTGTAAAACGGAAAATATTGTCAATGAAGAGCAATACATCCTTACCGCCTTTATCACGGAAATACTCTGCCATCGTAAGACCTGTTAAGGCAACACGCATACGTGCTCCTGGCGGCTCGTTCATCTGTCCGAACACCATGGTGGTCTTATCGATAACTCCTGATTCTTTCATTTCATAGTAAAGGTCATTTCCCTCACGGGTACGCTCACCAACGCCGGTAAATACGGAATATCCACCGTGCTCGGTTGCGATATTGTGGATCAGCTCCTGGATTAAAACGGTTTTACCTACACCGGCACCACCGAACAATCCGATCTTACCACCTTTCTGGTAAGGGCAGAGAAGATCTACGACCTTGATACCTGTCTCTAACATCTCCTGGGATGTTGCCTGTTCCTCAAATGCAGGAGCAGGTCTGTGGATCGGCCATTTTTCCACGCCGGCCGGAGGATCGATCTCGTCGATCGGATCTCCTAATACATTAAACATTCTGCCCAATGTATTCTCACCTACCGGCACACTGATCGGTCCGCCGGTTGCAACTGCATCCATGCCGCGGACTAATCCATCGGTTGATCCCATTGCGATACATCTGACTGTATCATCGCCCAGATGCTGGGAAACCTCAACGGTCAATTCTTTTCCCGCCTGATCGCCTCTTAACGGGATACGAATCGCATCGTTGATCTCCGGCAGATTGCCCTCTGTGAATTTAATATCCAGAACGGCACCGATAATCTGGGTAATCTTACCGATATTATTTGCCATCGCTTCTTTCTCCTTGTAATCAAATTTTGTGCTGCTGTCTTTTTATTCGATTGCAGATTACCTGCAGCTTCATCTGCTTATCCAGAGATTGCCGACGCACCGGCAATGATCTCTGTTAATTCCTGTGTAATCGAGCCCTGACGTGCCCGGTTATATTTGAGCGTCAGATCACTGATCATATCCTCTGCATTGCTCGTTGCAGAATCCATCGCCTGCATTCTCGCACCGTTTTCACTGGCAACTGCCTCCACGAGTGCACCATAAAACAGGCTTGTAACGTATTTTGGAATGATCATATCAAGTGCTTCTGTCTCATTCGGCTCATAATTCATCAGAACATTTGCCTCTGCTGCTGCGCCGAGTTCTTCTTCATCAAACTCGATCGGAAGCAGCTTCATCAGCTTCGGTTCGTGTACGACTGTATTTTTAAAATGTGTATACACAAGATAAATCTCGCCGATCGTGCCGTTGGTATAATCCGCAAGCACCTTCTTGCAGAGTTCTGCCGCATCATCATAAGACGGGGACTCAATGATATAGGAGTCATCCTCTTTGATATGATAGCCGCGGCGTTCTAATACCTCGCGTCCCTTTCCACCGATGGCATAGATCTCTACATCATCTTTGGAAAAGTCACTTCCCGTAACCAGCTTGATCAGGTTGGAGTTGTATCCACCGGCAAGTCCACGGTTGGATGTGATCACAACGATCGCTTTCTTTGTGGAAGTACCTTTTTTCAGATATGGATGATCGATCCCACCTGATCTTGCAAGCATGGAAGTAACGGTCTGGTACATATAGTTCGAATATGGATTCGTCTGTTCTGCCCTGCTTTTTGCTTTCTGCAGTTTTACGGTTGAAACAAGCTTCATGGCTTTTGTGATCTGCTGCGTACTCTGTATGCTGCTTTTTCTTCGTTTAATGTCCCTCATTGAGGCCATAACAACTTCCTCCTTTTTTTGGCGAAGTCCTGCTTGTTACGCTTATTTCAAGAAATCTGCCTTACATTCTTCGATTGCTTTGACGAGTTTTGCCTCGGTCTCATCACTGATGACTTTCTCTGTGCGGATTGCTTCCGGTACATCCGGATATTTGGTATCCACATACTCAAACAGTGCTTTTTCAAACGGTAAAACCTGTTCTACAGGAATATCCAGAAGGTATTTTCTTGTCGCAGCATAGATGATGATGACCTGTTTTTCAACCGGCATCGGCTGATACTGCGGCTGTTTTAACATCTCACGGATTCTGGCACCCTGTGCTAACTTCTCTGTCGTGTCGGCATCAAGTTCGGAACCGAACTGTGCAAATGCTGCAAGCTCTCTGTACTGTGCCAGCTCGACACGGATCGGTGCTGCGATCTTTTTCATAGCCTTGATCTGTGCGGAACCACCTACACGGGATACCGAAAGACCAGCGTTGATCGCCGGACGGAAACCGGAGTTAAACATCTCTGTCTCAAGATAGATCTGACCATCGGTGATAGAGATAACGTTTGTCGGGATATATGCCGAAACGTCACCAGCCTGTGTCTCGATAATCGGCAGTGCAGTCAGGGAACCTCCGCCAAGTTTGTCGGAAAGTCTTGCCGCACGCTCTAAGAGTCTTGAGTGCAGGTAGAATACATCTCCCGGATAAGCCTCACGTCCTGGTGGACGTTTTAAGAGCAAGGAGAGTGTACGGTATGCGGCTGCGTGCTTACTTAAATCATCGTAAACAACGAGAACATCTTCTCCGTTCTCCATCCATTCCTCACCGATCGCACATCCTGCATACGGTGCAATATACTGTAATGGTGCAAGCTCACTTGCAGTGGAAGCAACCACTGTCGTGTAGGACATTGCCCCAAATTCTTCCAATGTTTTTACCAGAGCGGCAACTGTGGAAGCCTTCTGTCCGATGGCAACGTAAATACATTTTACGCCCTGTCCCTTCTGGTTGATGATCGTATCGATCGCAATCGCTGTCTTACCGGTCTGTCTGTCACCGATGATCAGCTCACGCTGTCCACGTCCGATCGGCACCATGGAATCGATTGCCTTGATACCGGTCTGTAACGGTGTATCTACGGATTTTCTGGAAATAACACCCGATGCGACACGCTCGATCTGACGATATTTGTTCGTCTCGATCGGTCCTTTGCCGTCGATCGGCTGTCCTAACGCATTGACAACTCGTCCTAACATGGCGTCACCGACCGGAACCTCTACTACTCGTCCGGTGGTCTTTACGGTATCACCCTCGTTGACATTGCGCTGCGCACCTAAAAGTACGGCACCGACATTGTCTTCCTCAAGGTTTAATACCATTCCATATACTTCTCCCGGAAATTCCAGAAGCTCGCCCTGCATTGCGTTGTCAAGACCGTGAATACGTGCGATACCATCTGCTACCTGAATAACGGTACCAACGTCAGCTACCTCTAACTGCGCTGCATACCTTTTGATCTGTTCTTTAATTACGGAACTTATTTCTTCTGGTCTTAAATTCATGAAGCGCATTCACCTGCTTTCAACTGTATTTTTGACAATTCGCGTGTCAGATCATTTAATTTGGTCCGGACACTGGAATCAACGACTCTGTCGCCGATGCGAATCACCATTCCGCCTATCAGTGCGGAATCCACTGCATAATGCATCTCAAATTTCACATACTTTGTAGTCTCTAACAATCTTTTCTCCACTGCTGCTTTCTGCGCTTCGGATAATTCCATTGCCGATGTCACATAAGCGGTTCCGATGTTCTTATACTCCTTGACACAGTCAATGAAATAATCCAGCACCGTATCCACTTTTGCGAAATGACCTTTTTCTACAATCAGGCGGAGCAGTCCAACAAACTCCGCGGAAATCTTTTCTGCAAATATGTCTTCTACGATTTTTACTTTTTCTTCTTTAACGATTTTTGGATGACTCATTAATTTGAAGAGCTCAGGATTCTCATTCAAAGCGGCTTTTACTGCCACTGCCTCATCCCGGAATTCATCCATCCTTCCGCTCTCTAGCGCAACTTCAAACAATGCATCACCGTATGTTTTTGATACTAGCTTTGCCATGTCGAATCACCCATTTCTTTCAATGTTTCTTCTACCAGCGTATCCTGCACGGTCGCATCGATATTTGCTGCAACAACTTTTGCCGCCATCATGGATGCAACTGTGACCATTTCCTGTTTTACTTCATCCATTGCACGCTTCTTAGAAAGCTCTGCTTCTTCGTTGGCTCTCTTTATGATGCGCGCCGCTTCTTCTTTTGCGTCACTCTCAATGCGGGCTGCATTTTTCTGCGCCGTCTTGCGGGCCTCGCTTAAGATCTGCTCTGCCTCTTTATCGACTTCTTTTAACTTCGCATCATATTCTGCTTTGAGTGCTGCTGCGTCCTGTTTGTCCGTTTCTGCAGTCTTAATATCGGCTGCGATACGGTTCTTTCTGTCATTCAGCAGCTTACGTGCCGGTTCAAACAGCATCTTGGACATGAATAAAAATAAGAAAAATACTGCTAACGCCATCAAAACCACATCATGCAGTAACTGAAAATCCAGTCCAAAAAGTCTTGTCATTTCCTCCAAGGTTCGGCCTCCTTTCCAATTTTTTTATTCCAAGAATGGAGCGCCATTCATTAGCCTAAAGGCTGTACGAACAGTAAGAGCATTGCGATCAAGAGTCCGTAAAGACCTGTTGTCTCTGCAACTGCCTGTCCTAAAAGCATGGTTGACATGATATCTCCTTTTGCACCCGGATTGCGTCCAACTGCTGCTGCACCATGTCCTGCTGCGATACCCTGTCCAATACCAGGTCCGATACCGGCGATAACTGCCAGACCTGCACCGATAGCTGAACATGCCATAATTAAATCGTGTCCTGTGATATTCATATAAATCCTCCTTGTTTTGCGAAGCAAAATCCGAACCCTCTGGTGAGGAGAGGATTTGCCTCCTTGTTTTGCGAAGCAAAATCCGAACTCATTAGTGAGGAGAGGATTTTACTCCTAAATATTATTATTCTTGTTCGTAGTTCTGACCAATGTATGTCATTGTCAACATACAGAATACATACGTCTGAATTGCTCCTGAGAACAAGTCAAAGTATACATGGAGTGCTGCCGGCCAGATGATTGCTATTTTGCTCAGCAGTCCATAAACCAGTGCCATCATAACGGTTCCTGACAATACGTTTGCGAAAAGACGCAAGGACAATGAAATCGGCACTGCGATCTCACTGATCACATTAATCGGAAACCAGATTGGCAGCCATGGCGGCAATGGGGAACACATATCTGTCCAGATCTGCCTGATCGGCAGATTCTTAAACTGCGTGATATGGATCAGGAAGAATGTAATAAGACCAAGTGCCAGTGTCGTACCATAGTCAGCCGTTGGTGGTCTTAATCCAAACAGACCTGAGATATTACTCATAAGAATAAAGATAAAAATGGTACTGATATAGTTGACAAACTTCGGTGCTGCCACTTTTCCCATGGTGCCGTTTACCATGTTATCCAGCATTTCTACCATCAGCTCGATAACATTCTGAAATCCCCCGGGGATCTCCTTTGCATGTTTGATCGCCCGGTTTCCTGCAATGGCAAGCGCCATCATAAGAAGCATAACGATCAATATGCAGACATGCGATGTCGTAATCCAGACTTTGTGTCCGAAGATCTCATACTGAACGATACCATGTATCATAAAGTCGATGTTTTCGGCTCCGGATGACATCAGAATTGCGTGATTCACTCTCTCACCTCCCTCATATGAAATTATTATCTTCACTGTCTGAAGATACATCACCTCTTCCTTGCAGTTTTTGTATTACTCTATGTGTAAAGGGCTGTAAGTACGCAGATACCTTAAGTCCCAATACCCCGATAAATGCAGTGATCAGATTTCCCAGATTCCATTTCATCATAACAAAGAAAACGATCACAACGACAGCATAGCGGAGCAGCGATTTTGCAACGATCTTCTTCTTTGCATTGTCCTCGCCGTACAGTTCCACCGCATCTCTTAACACGGTCGCAATGTTGACTGCCATACCGCACGCTAAGCTGATACCGATCAGAAGTCCTGTGGTGTACCTGACTTTATCTGTGACAAACCAGACACCCGCCAGTTCCACGATCACTCCATACACAATAATTCCCAAAACAAGTCCCGGCAATGCATCATTGATCCTTCGTAACATTTTTTCTGCCACCGTCCTGTCCGTAAATCTTTTTTGCCATTTTAAAAATGTTGGTAAATCCCGCCAGGGCTCCCATGATAAACAGCGGGATCACGATCCAGAGCATATCATATTTCCTGCCGATCCATGTACCAAACAGAGTGCACATCACGATCGGAACGATCATATTCAGTCCAAACTGCAGGATCAGTGTCAGTGCCTGAAATACCTTTCTGTTTTTTCTCACTTACATCGTTCCTCCATAAAGTACAATCTTTATTCATTATAACATTTTTCGCCATTTTGTCCATCAAATATCCGTCATTTTGTATAGATAATATTTCCTTTTTACTAATAAATATTTTAATTTTTACATGCTCTTTACAGCTAACTTCTACTCCGCGAGATGCGCATCCCACCCGGAGGGCTTTTTAATTCATAGGACGTAATTTCCTATGAATTAAAAAAGCATGTATGCCAGATTTCTGTATACATGCTCTTTTTATTCATGATAATAGAATGTTCACGGACTGAGCATTCTATTATTTATCATCTTCTATAATTCCAGTTCTATCCTGCGGTTTGTATGTTCATAGCGCTGCAGCACGACCCCAGCCGCATTCAGCATCTTTTTGGATGCCACAACTGCCGGTGTTGTCTCATATTTGTCGCTGTCATACACGATCCTGCGGATTCCCGACTGAATGATCGCTTTTGCACATTCATTGCAGGGAAACAGCGTAACATAGATCGTTGCGCCCTCCAAGCTTCCTCCGCGGTAATTTAAGATCGCATTGAGTTCGCTGTGCGTTGTATAAAAATATTTATTTTCTAAAGGCTCTCCCTCCCGCTCCCACGGGAATTCATCATCCGAGCAGCCAGTCGGAAATCCGTTATACCCCATCGAGAGTATCTTGTGATCTTCGCTGACAATGCAGGCACCCACCTGCGTATTCGGATCTTTTGAACGCATCCCCGAAAGTACTGCAACTCCCATAAAATATTCATCCCAGCTGATATAATCTTTCCGTTTGCCGCTCATGCCAACCTCCAAAGCTTTCCGTAACCTGTACTGTTATTTTGTTCCAAAAATACGGTCTCCGGCGTCTCCAAGACCCGGAACAATATAACCATGCTCATTCAAATGGTCATCCAAAGCCCCGATATATACATCTACATCCGGATGATCCTCCTGCATTTTCTTCACACCTTCCGGTGCTGCAATAATGCACATCAGACGGATATTTTTAACTCCTTTGTCCTTTAACATCTGGATGGCTGCCGAGGAAGAACCTCCGGTTGCCAGCATCGGATCTACCACAAACACCTCTCTGTTTGCACAGTCTGCCGGAAGTTTACAGTAATACTCTACCGGCTCTAATGTCTCCGGATCACGATAAAGTCCGATATGTCCGACTTTTGCTGCAGGAATCATTGCCAGCATACCATCCACCATGCCAAGACCGGCACGTAAAATCGGTACAACAGCAAGCTTTTTGCCCTTTAACTCTTTCACAGTCGTTTTGCAGATCGGTGTATCGATCTCCACATCTGCAAGTTTCAAGTCTCTGGTTGCCTCATAACACATCAGCATTGCAATCTCGCTGACTAATGTACGGAAATCTTTTGATCCGGTTTCTTCTCTGCGGATGATACCGATTTTGTGCTGGATCAACGGATGATCCATTACTACAATTTTTCCCATTTTAATTTTCCCCGCTTCCTTCGTTACTTTCTTCATTTAAAAGAGTGACCAGCTTTTTGATGGTCTTTCTCATTGTTTCATAGCATAGCCCATATGCCTGCAGACTGCCGCCATACGGATCTAAAATCTCCAGTTCATCTCCGACAAGTTCCGTGAGAACATATACATTCTCCGGGTTGGCTCTCTCGTATTTTTCCAGAACCTTTTCTAACTGGGCGTGTTCCATAACAAGAACTAATGTGTCCTCTGTAAAATCCTCCTCCGTCAGCTGCGCTGACATATAGCCTTCCAGATTGATGCCATTGCTGATCATGACTGCTTCTGCCTTCTGATTGAGCGGCTCCGGGAATAAAACGATCATTCCTCTTGCCCCAATCTCAACCGGATGTTTTAATACATACTCCCCAAGTATGCCTGCTGCCATCGGCGCGCGGCATGTTCCGTTCTCCGCGACAAACAGGATTCGATTATATTGTTTCATGCGTTATCCTTCCTTCTCCCATCAAACATGAATCACCTGATGTCCTGCTGCTTTCATTAACCGGTTCATGATCGCCTGACCGATCCTCGGTGTTGAAAAACTCTCTGAATAAATCGCATCTACATTCCAATCATCAAATTCACGCAATATTTTGTACAAATGTCTGGCAATGGCATCCTCATCGCTTCTCGCTCCGATCGTCACCACATAATCTGCCTGATACAAGGACTCCGTCTCATCCGTTGCAACAACACCGACCTTAAGTCCTGCCGCCTGTTTTTCCCTGACTAATGCATTGATCTTTGCAACAACAGCCTCCTGTTCTCCCTCAACCAGTACCAGATCTGCCTTCGGCGCATAGTGTTTATACTTCATTCCAGGCGCTTTCGGCTTCTTTGTGGAATCCGCAGCAATGATTCCCGGATCAATGCGTACCTCTTCCCCGAGCACTTCCTCTAACATTTCTTTTGTAATATAACCCGGGCGCAGTATCATCGGTACTTTTTCCGTCAGATCAATGATCGTAGATTCGATGCCGATTCCAACCGACCCCCCATCCAGTATCATCGGTATCTTACCATCCAGATCTAACGCCACATGTCCCGCTTCTGTCGGGCTTGGTTTTCCGGAAGTATTCGCACTCGGTGCCGCGATCATACAGCCGCTCTCATCGATCAGTGCAAGCGCAACCGGATGATTCGGCATACGGATCGCCACCGTATCCATTCCACCGGTCGTTTCATATGGAACCTTTTCATTCTTCCATACGATCATGGTAAGCGGCCCCGGCCAGAACGCATCTGCGAGTTTCTCTGCCTGCGGCGGAACTTCTTTCGCAATGGATAAAAGCTCTTCAAATCTGCATATATGAACGATCAGCGGATTGTCTGAAGGCCGTCCCTTTGCCGCATAGATCCGTTTGGACGCCTCCGGATCAAGCGCATTTGCCCCGAGTCCGTAAACCGTTTCGGTCGGAAATGCTACCAGACCGCCGGATCTTATGATCTCTGCCGCCTCCCGCATATCCTCCTTATTCGGATCGTCTGCGTCTATTTTTATTAATTTTGTCTGCATATATCACTACTTCTTTTCTAATATAATTCTTATTTTTATTTTTCCCAAACATTTATATTATCGCACATTTTATCCAAATAGGCAACAGAGTGTGCATAATTCGCGGATTTGTACCTTGATTTTCCAGCAAAATTACCATAGAACCCGAACTGTAACTTGCTATGTTTCCGTAAATGTGGCATAATTATTACTGTTCATCTGCAAACAGTTATGTTTGGAAAGGGGTTTTCATGAAAATTACAAAATCTGATTTCGGTACAACTAACACAGGAGAAAATATTAATATATACCATCTTGAAAACGAGGCAGGTGCCTATGTAGAGATCCTTAACTTCGGATGCCGTCTTGTAAAGATCGTCGTTCCGGACCGCAATGGCAATCCAACAGATGTCTGCCTTGGCATGGACACCATGTCCGCCTATGAAAATGATGACGCAAGTCTTGGTGCTGTTGTCGGACGTGTTGCAAACCGCATCAAAGATGGTCATTTTACTTTAAATGGAAAAGAATACCATCTTGCCGTAAACTGCGGTACCAACCACCTTCACGGAGGTCTGATCGGTTATGCCTCCAAACCATGGGATGCAAAAATCAAAGATGATAAACTGATCCTTACTATGATTTCCGCCGATGGCGAGGAGGGTTATCCTGGTAATCTGACTCTGACCGTTACTTATGGCTGGTCTGAGGACAATGAGCTCTCGATCGTATACGAAGCTTCCGCAGATCAGGACACCCTGCTTAACGTCACAAACCACGGTTATTTTAACTTAAACGGTGAGGGAAGCGGTGATATTCTTTCTCACGAACTGTATATCGATGCAGACGCAGTCACAGAACTCGACGATTCGCAGGCGCCTACCGGAAAACTGATCCCGGTCGACAATACACCGTTTGATTTCAGAGTGATGCACACGATTGGCAAATCCTACTACTCAGACTATGACCAGCTGCACAAATTCGGCACCTACGACCACAACTTTGTGATCAACGGAACCGGTCTTCGCGAAGCAGCTGTATTACAGTCCAAAGAAAGCGGTATCCGGATGACCTGCTTTACCGATCAGCCGGGCATGCAGCTTTATGTTGCCAGCCAGCCGATGAAACAGCCGGGCAAAAACGGTAAAATCTATGACAGCCGCACCAGCGTCTGCTTAGAAACACAGCATTTCCCGGATGCGATCAACCACGACAACTTCCCAAGTATCGTGTTACACCCGGATGCACCGTTCCATTCCAAGACGCTGTATCATTTTTCTACATTCTGATAAAAATAATTGGTCGAAAGAGCCGCATGTACCGTTTGTGTATATCCGGCTCTATTTTGCTATCACATTCCTTTGTGCTTATTTTTGTACACGGTTTTTTCGTGTTTTGACTTGTATTACCCTCTTTTTTGTATTAGAATAATCTAAAGCTACTGAAGCGGTAGCGAGTCTATGATTCTATTTTAAGGAGGGAATACAAATGGCATTCGTAATTTCTGATTCTTGCGTAAGCTGTGGTACATGCGAGCCAGAGTGTCCAGTAGGAGCTATTTCTCAGGGAGACAGCCAGTTCGTAATCGACGCAGGCGCTTGTGTAAGCTGTGGTACATGTGCAGGGGTTTGCCCAACAGGAGCTATCAGCGAGGAATAATACTTAAAGAGTTTTTTGCGAGTAAAACTCTTGCGGGAAACCGCAAAAAGAAGCTGTGAAACTATGTTTCACAGCTTCTTTTTTACTTAGACAAGTCCACTTAGATCAATCTCATAGATCATCTTTTCCGGTTCCCTTTCCTGTTTATAAAACAGGATCATATACCATGGTAAATACAGGATTTCCCCTTCTTCCTCCACATTCGATTTTGAAAATACAATATTTTTTTCAAACTTCCATTGTTCTACTTTCATTGCATGATCCATTGCCAGATGCTTTTTGAAGTCATTTCCTGACTTAATCTCTACAAGTTCTGTGTGAAGTCCTTTTTGTAATACAAAATCTAATTCTCCAATTTTCTTAGAATCATAATAATGAAGTTCAAAACCGTTCGATTTCAGATTTTGCGCAAATGCATTTTCCAGAATACTTCCCATATTGACGTCAACATTCCCCATGAGAAGATCAAACTGGATATTTTCCATACAGGAAGCACAAAGCAGTCCAACATCATTCATATAAAGTTTGAACAGGTTTCGTTTTTCACTTAACTGCAGCGGTGCCTGTGGTTCTGTCACGTTATAACATGGCAACGCAACGCCCGCATCCGCTAACCAGTTAAAGCTGTCCTCATACCTGATATGCCTTGCGGAAGCGTTAATACTGTTTAATTTAAATCTCCGGTTCTTCTCATTTAACTGGGCGGGAATGCTGTCAAATATTGCCTTGATCTTTATTTTTTCATTTTCCGTAGCATATTTTGCTATATCCAGGCGGTAAAGATCTAAAATACTTCTCTGATTCAGCACCACTTTTGCAATATCATGCGTATCAACATAAATCTGTACGGTTTCTGGCATTCCTCCAACTACAAGATAACTGTAAAAAAGTTTGCAAAGTGTCTCATGTACTGTCTCAGATACTTTTTCCTTTTTGTCATAACACGATTTCAAATACTGCAGTGTATGATTCTGTATGCCATTCGCCCACAAATATTCCTCAAAATCCAGCGGATACATTGGTAAAATCTGTTCAAAGCCAACCGGATAAGATGTGACATCCTTGTATCGCACACCAAGCAGTGAGCCGGATTCTATATAATCAAATCTTCCATCCTCTACCAGAAATTTGATCGCAGACCGTACCCTTGGACATTCCTGAACTTCATCAAATAAAATCAGTGTCTTTCCCGGTTCTAACGGTGTCTGAAGATATGCTGTCAGGTTTGTAATAACAGCCTCTGCTGTCAGCTTTCCATTAAAAATATCTGCAGCCCGCTCGTCTGTCACAAAATTCAGTTCTGCGAAATATTCATACTCATTTTTCCCAAACTCACGAATTAATGTTGTTTTTCCTATCTGTCTTGCCCCTATAATACACAAAGCCTTTCCATTGGCTTCCTTTTTCCATTTTAGAAGATCCTCATACACTTTTCTTTTCAGCATTTCCATCCTCCAATATTAGGATTTCCAACTCTCTGCTCTTATATTAACATTTTTTCTTTGTTTTTCAATGTATATTATAACATTTTTCAGTACATTTTTCTTTAATTTTTATATGATATCTGTAACATTTTTTAATACATTTTTCTTTTATTTTCAGATAGTATCTGTAACATTTTCCAGAAAATGATCTACATCTTTGCTGCTGTCAAGAAAATCAGACGGTTACATAAACTATGCTGCACAAATTATATGATGCGCAAACGGTGCAAATCAGTTATAATAGTCATGAATAATAAAAATTTAAAAATGGAGTGTTATTGATTCGATGTGTCAATTAGACCCGGCAATAAAAAAAGATATTATAGCCTGCTGTAAAAAATATAATGCAAATAAAGTCATTCTATTTGGCTCCCGTGCCAGAGGAGATAACGGACCTTACAGTGATATCGACCTTGCAATTAAAGGAGCTGATAACTTTGACCGTTTATTTGCCGAATTAAAATACAATGAATTTACGCTGCTTGACATGGATATTATTGATCTGGACGGCAGGGTAAGTGAACCTTTGATGAAAGATATTTTAAATGACGGACATATTTTATATGAGAGGACAGGAAAATGAACCGAAAAATTGAAAACTTTTTTTCAAGCCTTGATACTTTACATGAAGCTTCCGTTACTGACTATACTCAAAACAAAATTGTTTTAAGCGGTTGTGTCAACACCTTCTGCCTGACTTTTGAATTATCGTGGAAAGCAATGAAATACGTTTTGGAGTCAGAAGGTGTCGATAAAGGCAGAACCGGTTCTCCAAAATTGATTCTTATGGCTGCCCTTACCCGTGGATTGATCGAAGATGAAAATGCATGGCTTCGCATGTTACGGCTCCTGAATGACGAATCACATCATTATAATCAGGACTGTGCCATTGAACTGTGCCGCATGATTCCAGAGCTTCTTCCTTATTTTGATGATCTGAAGGAGAAAATTATTGCATTCGGGTACGGAGAATAATACAAAACGCTATTGCACCAGAATCACACTCTAATGCAATAGCGTTTTTTTATGCCCTTTCTTTTTTGTTTCTGCCCCATCTTTTTTTGGGTTCTTTCTTTTTCAGGTTGCCGCGGATTGCCGCATCCAGTTTCCGGAAGCGTTCCTCGTCCGCCTCATCCTGTTCTCTCATGAGATAATTCATTTCCTTGATGACCTGCTCCCCCACATCTTCGCTGATACAGCGGCTTAATTCCTGATTATTTGCGGCAATCGCTGTTCCGACGATCTGCGTCATCAGCTCGGTAAACTGTGCCATCTTGTCGGTATTGTCAAGGACACTCTGGCTCTCATTCTGTGCAGACCGTGGTGTATTCTGTCCCGCCGCCACTGGCAGATCCGCTTTTACTGCATATCCATCCGGAATATGTGAAACCTGTGCACCCGGCTGCTGCTCCGGTTTTATGACTTTTTCATTCGAAGTGCATGTAACCTGGTGCAGATCCTGTTTTTCTCCCTGATGCACCGCGCCAACTTCCGCCTGCGCATCAGGTGACATATTATGTACGATCATACGGATCGCTTTCAACTGATATCCCTGTTCTTTTAATTCCTTGATCCTCTGGAACTCCTGAATGTTTTCCTTTGTGTAATACCGGTGCCCAAGTTCATTTCGCGGAACATTAAGCTCCAGTTCATCCTCCCAGTAACGCAATACATGTGACTCTACATTTACAATATTCGCAGCGTCGGAAATCATGTAACGTACCTTTTCCATTCCGGTTCCTCTCCTTCCTTTCACCTGCTAACCTATATTATAAGCATTTAAAAGGAAGCCTACAACGAAAATCGCTCGTCTTATTCCGACAGGAACCGCGAAATATTTACTGCCAACAGCAAAATGCTCAGGTTAACCTGAGCATTTCTTATTATTTTTCCATATTCGCAAACTTCGTGTACTGCGGCAGCCATACCAGGTTGACGGTACCGATCGGACCATTTCTCTGTTTGGCAATGATGATCTCTGAGATTCCTTTCATCTCAGAATCATGATTATAATAATCATCACGATAGATAAACATAACAACGTCGGCATCCTGCTCAATCGCACCGGACTCACGCAGGTCAGAAAGCATCGGACGGTGATCCGGACGCTGCTCTACGGCTCGTGACAGCTGGGACAATGCGATCACCGGCACGGAAAGCTCCCTTGCAAGTGCTTTTAGGGAACGGGAGATATCTGAGATCTCCTGCTGACGGGAATCAGATCCCCTGCCGGAACCGGACATCAACTGTAAGTAGTCAATGATGATCAGCTTCAGATCATGCTCTAACTTATATTTCCGGCATTTGCTCCGCATCTCCGCGATGGAAATACCAGGCGTATCATCGATGATAAGCTCCGAATTACCGATCGTTCCGGCACCTTCGATCAGCTTCTCCCAGTCAGAATCTGAGAGGTTACCGGTTCGGAGTGCCTGTGCATCCACCCTTGACTCTAAGGAAAACAGACGGTTTACAAGCTGCTCCTTTGACATCTCGAGTGAAAAGATCGCCGTGCACATATGCTCATGAAATGCCACATACTGCGCAATGTTAAGAACAAACGCCGTTTTACCCATAGAAGGACGCGCCGCGATCAGAATCAGATCGGACGGCTGTAAGCCTGCTGTGCGGTAATCAAGATCAATGAAGCCGGTCGGGATTCCCGTAACAGTGCCGGATGTCTTGGCCGCATTCTCGATCTTTTCGAGCGCATTCATAACGACCTGGCGGATCGGCACGTAATCACCGCCTCCGCCGCGTGTGGAAAGCAGATCAAACACCTTTTTTTCGGTGATATCCATGACTGTTTCAACACTCTCTTTTCCCATGTAGCACTCGTTTTCGATCTCTTCATTTAATTTGATGAGTTTACGCCGCATGGAGTTATCTTTTACGATCTGGGCATAATATTTTACATTTGCCGATGTTGGAACTGCATTTAAAAGATCCCTCACAAACTCTAAACTTGCAATCTCTGCAGGCACATCTTTTTCTTTTAATTTATTCTGCAAAGTGACCAGATCGACTGGAAGTCCTTTGCTGTATAATTCGATCATGGTATCAAACAGTATCCCGTACTGCTTATAATAAAAATCCTCACTGATGAGCATTTCCATAGCAGTGAGGATCGCGTCCTTGTCCATGATCATAGAGCCGATGACCGACTGTTCTGCCTCGCGGCTGTTCGGCATCGTGCGGTTGATCAGTGTTTCTTCCATTCCTATTCCTCTACTACATGTACGTTAAATTTTCCTACTACCTTCGGATGAAGCTTAATTGCAACTTCTGTCACACCAAAGGTACGGATCGGCTCCGGCAGCTGCATTTTCTTTTTGTCAAGTTCCATGCCAAGCTGTGCTTTGGCTGCAACAGCGATCTCTTTGGTGGAAACGGAACCGAATGTACGTCCGCCCTCACCGGCCTTCATTTTTACGGTAACTTTTTTATCTTTTAACTCTTCCGCAAGTGCCAGTGCAGCTTCATACTGCTCCTGTGCCACTTTGTCTGCGTGCTGGTTCTGCAGTTTTAAATCATTGAGGTTTTTTGGTGTTGCCTCCACACCTAATTTTTTCGGGAAAATCGCATTGCGCGCATAGCCGTCGCTGACATTCACGATCTCTCCTTTTTTCCCTAATGCTTTTACATCTTCTAATAAAATAACTTTCATATATAAAACCTTCTTTCCTGATTATTCTGATATATCGCCCTCTTTTAACATCTCATCAATCGTATCCTGAATGATATGTTTTGCCTGCTGCAGTGAGCAGTTGGTAAGCTGGGCTCCGGCAACGTTTAAGTGTCCGCCGCCGCCAAGCCGCTCCATAATAAGCTGTACATTGATCTCATCAATGGAACGGGAACTTACATAAATTTTTCCCTGATATTCCGTGAGAACAAAGGATGCCTTGATCCCCACAATATTTAAAAGCTCATTTGCTGCCTGTGCACAGACGATGGTCGGGCTCTCCACCTCATCTGCCGGACAGATGGAAATTGCAAATGCTCCCCGGTAAACTTCTGCATGACGCACTGCTTCCGCGCGCGCTTTGTAAGCTGCCATATCGTTGCGGAGCATCTTGCGCACTCTCGTCACCTCCGCACCCGCACGTCTTAAATAGGCTGCCGCCTCAAAGGTTCGTACACCGGTTTTTGTCATAAAGTTGTTGGTATCGATCAGGATACCCGCATAAATACAGTCTGCCTCACACGGAGCGAGACGGATATTTTCGGAAAAATACTGCAGCACCTCGGCAATCATCTCACATGCACTTGAAGCATACGGCTCCACATAAGAAAGAACCGGATTCTCGATCACCTCATTTGTCTGTCTGTGATGATCGAATACACAGACGGTCTGCGTGCACTTTAACAGTTCCGGACATTCGGTGTAGCTCGGACGGTTTACATCCACAACGACCACCAGTGTATTTTCATTGGTAAGCATAAGTGCCTCTTCATTTTTGATAAAAAGGTCTGCCGGATATCCCTTTTCCTCGGTAAAACACTCTACCAATGGGCGCAGGGACGAAGTAATCTCATTTAACACGATCTGTGCCTTTTTGCCAAGTACCTTTGCCGCACAGTAAATACCGATCGCTGCACCGAGGGAATCCACATCGCTGATGCTGTGTCCCATAATGATCACATGCTCCCTGCTCTCGATGATCTCACGGAGCGCATGTGCTTTTACCCTCGCCTTAACTCTGGTGTTGCGCTCTACCTGCTGCGTCTTTCCACCATAATAAGTAATATCCTCGCCATCACGCACAACGACCTGGTCACCGCCACGTCCTAATGCAAGGTCAATGGACATACGCGCATACTCATAATTCTGTGTATAACTTTCGCCATTTGCACCGATACCAATACTGAGTGTCACCGCCATCTCATTGCCGACCTTAACTGTTTTTACATCCTCGATCAGGCTGAAGCGGTCTTCGCGGAGTTTTGCAAGATACTGATATTTCAATACAACAAAATACTTATCTTTTTCAATCTTGCGGACTAACGCATCCAGTTCCGTAAAATATTTATTGACTTTCCGGTCGATCAGGGCAACGAGAAGAGATCTTTTGACATCTTCAATACTGTCAAGTGCCTCATCATAGTTATCGATATATACAAGACCAGCAACCATTTTCTGTTCCTGGTTCTCTCTCATGTACTGATTCTTTTCTGTCTCATCAAAGAGATATACCGCCGTCAGATATTCGTTACTCTCATCAAGTGTAACAAGACTGTCCACGCTGTTTAACTCTTCAAAGTAGATTCTTTTTAAGGCAACACGAAAATCCTGTTCTTTCAGCGTGAGGTTTATGGATTTCTCTCCATCACTCTTCTGCAGAAGTTCCTTTGTCAGTGCCGGAAAAATCGTCGTGATCGATTTGTGATATTTTTTATCCTTACCGGTCAGTTCTGTAAACTGCTCATTGACCCATAATATCTTTGCATTATAATCGACGAGTGCATACGGTATTTCAAACTCATTTAAGAGCTGCTTTTGTACTGTTCCGTACTGCGTTGCGAAGTTGATCAGCTCATTAACCAACACCGGCTTATTCCTGACATACACGATCATGGAAACAACAAAATAGATTGCCGTAAATATTGAAAACATAATACCTGACAATATATCTTCCGTATAGATGACAACATTCATACATACCAGAAGAATCGTCATGAACATCGGCCAGTAGAGAGATTTACGAAGTCTCCCTCTGAGCTTTACTTTATTACTTTTCATAGTCTTCTCCTAAATAAAAAGAAACCTACGGCAGGAAATGTGCTCATCACTGCTTACTTTTCCATCCGTCTTGGAATAGTCTTTGCTAACAATTATAGCATTTTGCCCCCTTAAGATAAAGTACTTTTTAAAAAAGGAACCGACGCAGTCACCTCATCTGCCCGATTCCCTTTTCTTTCCATTTGCAGTCTGATCCTGCTGTATTCAGTTCTGGCTCTCCGTATCACGTGGCGCGATCGTCAGATAATTGTCAGTATCCATATCATTGATCAGATTATCCGATAAAATCCTGTCACCGGAAACTTTCGGTTCTTCCCGCACGAAACTCTCCTCGTCGAGTTCATACCCCGTTTCTTCCCTGTAAACAGCGCTGATAAATCCGGATTCCTGTCCACCGCCATAAATTGGAAAAATGATCGTATGCCAGTCATTTTCCATATCTTCACTGATCATTACCGGAGTATGGATCTGCGAAAATGCTCCAAGCACCTCGAACTGACCATTTTCTCCCGGTCTTAAAATAAGTGCCGCATCCCCGCGATTATCAGATGTTGTATCTCCGATCGTGACCGCTACGATCTCATCCGTTCCGTCCTCGTTAAGATCCGTGTAATTATAGTAATACCGTGTCTCTTTGCATTCTTCTTCCGGAATCTGATAATACTCCGTCAGAAATGCTGCAAGATCCGGATATTCCTCATCCTCAGAATATTCTTCCATCACATTGTAGTTTTGTTCGTCCTGCTCTGCCGAAAAGAAATGTTCTTCTAATGTTTTCTCCGTCTGGGTATCTGTCTGTTCCATTGTATTTGCAGTATTTTTTTGTCCGCAGCCTGCCGTACCTGCCAGCACTGTCAGGAAAAATACCATACATAATGTCTTTTTCATGTGTCCTCCACCTGTCCGTACTGCTTACCGTTTTGGTTTATCATATATATTATATGATTCCATGCACAATTCCAAGACATTCTTGCGAAGTTTAAGAAATCCTTTAGACATTTTACTCTTACGTCCAAACCCTACAACAATCTCTGAATCTCCTCCAACGACGGCATGACACGCAGGGCACCTTTTCTTGTCGTAATGATGGATGCTGCTGCATTGGCAAATGTGAGCATTTCTTTTAACTGCTGTTTTGTAAGGTTATCTAAGCCATACTTTAATATATGGTGCAGGCAGCATGCCCCAAAGGTGTCTCCGGCACCGGTGGTTTCGATCGTGTTTTTCTGTAAAAATGCAGGAACTTCAACCAGCATATCCTTATAATAGGCTCTGCTTCCGTCCTTTCCCATAGATAAAAGGATGAGCGGGATCTGATAGGTCTGCTGCAGCATGTGGATCCCTTCGGTGTAATCTTCTTTCCCGGAAAACCACTGGATCTCATTGTCCGAAATTTTTAAGATATCACAGACGGATAAACCGTATGCCATCTGCGTTCTTGCATCTTCCATGTCTTTCCAGAGCGGCTCCCTGATATTCGGATCAAAGGAAAGAATCGCGCCGTTTTCTTTTGCGACTTTAATTGCATGTCTTGTCGCACTTCTGACCGGTTCATTGGTCATGGATAGTGTGCCAAAATGAAAGATTTTTGCATCTGCAATAATGTCATCCCTGACCTCATCCTCCCGGAGCATCATATCTGCACCCGGATTCCGGTAAAAGGAAAAATCGCGGTCGCCGTCCGGCTTTGTCTCAACAAACGCAAGCGTGGTGCGCACATCCTCATCTGTCAGAAGTCCGCTCACATCAATTCCGGCTGATTCCACGGCAGCACGAAGCTGTCTGCCAAAAATATCATTTCCGACTTTTCCTAAAAATGCGGTGCGATGACCTAACTTATTTAACATTGAAAGTACATTACACGGTGCTCCTCCCGGATTTGCCTCATAGACCGGGTTGCCCTGACCGCTGGTGCCGTTTTCTGTAAAATCGATTAATAGCTCGCCGAAAGCGGCTACATCATATTGTTTGTTCATTTATGTGCTCCTTTCTGCTATGTTAAGCTAATGCAAAGTTCTGGTTTGGTTTGTTGGAACGTTGAGAGAACGGCACAGATTTAACGAAGGCACGCTCTCGCTGCCTGTCGCTCGCAGCGGATACTAAGTGAGCAAAATACGCTCACTAAGTACCGGCGGCTCCCCAGCACCTTCTTATAAATCCGTGCCGTTCTCTCAACTGCCTGCAGTCTGTGGCAGATTTCGCCCTGGCTTCTCGGTAATGACTGACGAATATCTCCGCAAAAGGCGTGCCGCAAGGTAATGGCTGGCAAATTGAGCGAAGCCGGGGCTGCTTTTGTGACTTTGGTAGAAAATTAGAAAAACTTAGTATGCCTGTTAACACACAGTGTTGTGCTGCCACGGACGGCAGCCCAAGTCCTAATGTGCCCGGATGGCACATTTAGGACGCACACGTCACTCCGCCACACACCCCCGCAGGCATACTTAGCTTTTCTTATTTTCGGACATCGGAACAAAACACGCCCCGGCTTCGCTCAATTTGCCTTCACAGCACCTCCGGCATCCACCTTTCCATATATTTTCCTTACACTTCCTTAACGTACACCTGCCACGACTTATACTCGTTCCCAAGCCGCGGAACCGGCACTCCAGCATATACAAGCTGTGCCCCTGTATAGTACTCCGGTTCCACCGCATTCGGTGTCCCGTTGATCCGCTGCCCATTTTCGCCACCGGTCTGCATTCCGACAACTTCCACCCGGTACTTTTTATCTTCCCCAAGTCCCCGCAGCTTCACATACTCCGTCGCCGGATTACACTGCGTATTCAGCGTTACCACAGTAACCAGCGCCTCGCTTCCATCCGGCCTGCAATACTCCCACGCAGCATATTCTTTTTTCTGCCAGACATCCGTCAGCCTGTAATACCTGCCCTGCCGGATCAGCATCTCAAAACGGTGGTAATTTTTGATCTGTGCCCTGACCTGCTCCTTTTCTTCTTCCGTCAGCAGATTTAAATCCAGTTCATAACCAAAACTGCCCGCCATGGCAACTGCTGCCCGTGTCGCAAGTTCTGTCATTCTTCCGGTCTGATGGTTCGGAACTGCCGACACATGGGAACCGACCGTGCAGGACGGATAGGCAAAGGATGTTCCATACTGTATTTTAATACGCTCAACCGCATCCGTATTGTCACTGCACCAGATCTGTGGTGTATAATACAACATTCCCGCATCAAATCTCCCGCCGCCACCGCTGCATCCCTCGATCAGAAGCGCCGGATAGCGTTCATGCAGCCGCTCCAAAAAATCATAGACACCGAGCATATAGCGGTGCAGGATTGCGCCCTGATTCTGCTCTCCCGCTGTTTTTGACCAGACATCGGTAAGATGACGGTTCATGTCCATCTTGACATAATCTGCTTTGGTTTCATCGAGCACTTTTGCAATCTGCGTAAAAATTCCGTCCACCACTTCTTTTCTGGAATAATCAAGCACCAGCTGATAGCGCGCACGCACCGGTTTCCGACCCGGAATTGTAAAAGCCCAGTCCGGATGCTCCCGGTAAAGATCACTGTCCTCACAGACCATTTCCGGTTCGATCCAGATTCCAAACTTCATGCCAAGTGCACGAATTTTTTCTGCAACTTGTGAAAGCGGCATGCCGAGTTTTTTCTCATTGACCGTCCAGTCGCCCAGTCCCGCCAGATCATCATCGCGCTTTCCGAACCACCCGTCGTCAAGCACCAGCATCTCCACGCCAAGCTCCGCCGCATGTTTAGCGATCTCTATGATCTTTTCCCCGGTAAAATCAAAATAAGTTGCTTCCCAGTTATTGATAAGTACCGGTCTTTTGGTATCGCGGTATGCACTGCGGCAGATATGGCTGCGGATCAGCCGGTGCAGATTCCACGAAAGCGCCGAAAAACCATTTGCCGAATAACTCAGCACTGCCTCCGGTGTGTCAAACGTCTCTCCCGGCTCTAACTTCCACGAAAACATTTCATCGGATAAGCCCATGACAAGCCTTGTCTGCTCATACTGGTCTTTTTCTGCCTCCGCCTTAAAATTGCCGCTGTACAAAAGCATACAGCCATAACATTCGCCGGCATCTTCTCCTGTCTGTTTGCCTGACAGCATCACAAACGGATTCTGCTGATGGCCGGATGCCCCCCGCCTGCTTCCAAATACCTGATTGCCATGCTCCACCGGGGTGCGTTCAAAAATCCGCTCCATCCCATGTCTGCCGTGGAAATGGATCACATCAAACTCTCCGGTCATAAAATCGAGTGCAGCACTTGCCGCCTTTTCTACATGAACCGCCTCTGTGCCACAGTTTGTAATCTGTACAGCCCTTGTGATGATATCAAGCTCTGCAAATACACCGTAGAGCAGTGTCACACGCACACCACCCGGCGCATCCTCCAGATATACTTTTAACGTCTCACTCTCTGCGCCCGTTTCGTCATAAGCAGCCGGAAGTCCCGGAATCTGATATTTTCCTTTACATACTTCACAGGAAACATACCGCAGATCCGCACAGTAACTCCCATCCGCATTTTTTTGCACAAACGCCGGACTGCGGAAATCCCCGTTTCCAAAACCCGGATACTCCTGTGGCAGTGCATCCATGGAATATGTCTTGTCGCACTCCGCCTCATACGGATTGCCGGAAAATCCCCTGTCATAATAGATCAGAAGATACCGCATATCGCCTGTTAAACGTTTTCCATAATAAAGATGGAGCAACTGCCCGTAATTGCCGACTCCCATCTGATAAGTCGTATTTTTTGTATGCAGTGTGATCAGTTTCTGCTCCTGATCTATGATGATTGCCATAGTTTTTCCCCTTCCACTCCAAACTTATTTCCTGTAAAATACCTTTGCCTCGTAAGGTCTTAAATAGATGCCATTTTCTGTTTTTACCACATCGTCATAATTGCTGATCAGGACTTTCTCGTCCCCAGTAAAACCGTCTTCCAGGGTAAAATCCATCTCCTGCTCCCTGAAATTGCAGACCACAAACAGTTTCTCATCTCCAAGTGTTCTGGTGTACGCAAACACATCCGGGTGTTCAATCGCCTTACTCTTGTATACACCATACACAATAATCTCCATCTGATGACGCAGTTCGATCAGTTTCTTATAATAAGAAAATATAGAATCCGGATCGTTTACCTGTGCTGCCGCATTGATCTTTTTATAATTCTCATTGACAGAGATCCACGGTGTTCCTGTCGTAAATCCCGCATTGTCACTGTCATCCCAGTGCATCGGGAATCTTGCATTGTCACGGCCGATGGCATTGACAAATTTTAACATGGTCTCCTCATCCAAAATACCGCCCCCGACAAAATCACGGTATGCATTTTTGATCTCAATATCGCGGAACTCCGAAAAATCCCTGCATTTCCGGTTTGTCATTCCAAGTTCCTCGCCCTGATAAATATAAGGTGTTCCCTTCATAAAATGCAGACAGGTTGCAAGCATTTTTGCAGAGATCTCGCGGTACTCCTCACTGTCATTTCCAAATCTTGACACGGCTCTTGGCTGATCGTGGTTATCCCAGTAAAGACTGTTCCAAGCCACACCTTCAAGTCCGTCCTCCCACTTCTGAAATACCTTTTTGAGCTCCACCAGATCAAAACTGCCGTCACTCCATTTGCCATACTGTGTCTGTCCGAGATTGACATGCTCAAATGTAAAGATCATATCCAGCTCATTTTCGTTTGTTCCGGCATAGCGTTTTGCATCTTCAACGCCTGCTCCGGCACCCTCGCCAACTGTCATCCAGTCAAATCTGGAGATTACCTTTTCATTCATTTCTTTTAAATACTCATGCACACGCGGGCCATTGTTGACATAAGGAGAAGAATCACCGAATTTTTCATTGCCACGCACTACACCGTCCGGGAAACGCTGGTCTTTTGATATCATCGTAATGACATCCATACGGAATCCGTCAATGCCGCGCTCACCCCACCAGGTCATCATGTCATAGACTTCCTGTCTGAGTTTTGGATTTTCCCAGTTGAGATCCGGCTGTTTTTTGGAAAACATGTGAAGATAATACATATCTGTTGTCTGATCGTACTCCCATGCGGATCCACCAAAACAGGAACCCCAGTTATTCGGTTCTTTTCCGTCCTTTGCCTCGCGCCAGATATAATAATCACGGTACGGGTTATCTTTACTTTTTCTGCTCTCCACAAACCACTGATGCTCATCGGAACTGTGGTTGACGACCAGATCCATGACGATCTTAATGCCAAGTTTGTGTGCCTCGGCAAGCATTTCATCGAAATCTTCGAGTGTACCAAACTCCGTCATGATATCCCTGTAATCACTGATATCGTAACCGTTGTCATCGTTCGGGGACTGATAGACCGGAGATAACCAGATCACGTCAATTCCCAATAATTTTAAATAAGACAGCCGGCTCTTAATGCCGCGAAGATCGCCGACACCATCACCATTGCTGTCCATAAAGCTGCGCGGATAGATCTGGTAGACTACCGCTTCTTTCCACCATTTTTTTTCTTCCATAGGAATCCTCCATTCCTGCGCCGGTTTTGCGCATACACTATTTACCTTCCTGCTATATATCTGGCTCATATACATATTGAATCAAGTCGTCTCCCTTACTACAAGTGATACCGGCAGAGTAGTGCGGTTCGGCACAAGTTCCCCGTTACCGGAGCGGACGAGCAGTTCCACCGCCATTTTTGCCATCTCTTTGATTGGCTGATGGATCGTCGTGATCGGCGGCGTTGTTAATGATGCAATATTGACATCATCGAAACCCACGATCTTCATCTGCGACGGCACATCAATGTTCAAATTATGGCACACCTGAAGAAGCTGCGCTGCGATCAGATCACTGCTGGCAAAAATTCCGTCTGTATCCGGGTTTTCCTTTAGCAGTTTTTCGAGAATCTGATGGTATTCGAGATGATTATATTCAAAGGCCGTGGTATCTGCGATCTGGTAAGAAACCTTCTGTTTTTCACAGACTGCACGGAAACCAACTGCACGCGCATCCGCAGGCATGGCAGTTTCATGGACACCGCTGATGTGGATCAGATGTTTACATCCGCAGTCAATCAGATGCTGCGCTGCAAGACGTCCACCCTGCTCATTGTCACACTCCACCTCCGCTGTTCCATTTTCAAGATAACGCTCAATCGTGATCAGCGGCACATTTAAGCCGGTAAACTTTTCCACGCCGACCGTTCCACTGCAGAGAATGACTCCCGCCACGCGGTTGCTCGTGCACATTTCCATGTACTCCCATTCTTTTTCATTTTTCTCCTGGGAGTTAAACAGTAAAATCTTATGGTCATAATGATACGCCTGACTCTCCAAATTACTGATCAGCTCCGCAAAATACGGATGTCTGATGTGCGGCACGATCACACCGATCGTGTTCGTCGTCTGTTTGGAAAGCGAACGCGCTACTTCGTTCGGGCGGTAATTGAGCTTCTTCATCGCCTCATATACTTTTTTTCTCGTTTCTTCGCTGATATATCCACGGTTATTCAGCACACGGGAAACAGTGCTTACGGTAAGCCCTGTCTCCTTTGCCACATCCTTTAAGGTTGCCATACTTCCTCCCCGAAAACCTGTATCTTCTCTATGCTGCCCTTTTCCATGCAAAATTTTTCTGCAATTTCAGGCAGTTCAAATATACCTGTGATTGTACCACAATCTGCAGTCACTTCAAGAATCACATCATCAAAAAGCAGAGAAAAATCACGGATTCCGACACCTGTTGCAAATGTTTCTTCACCGATTTTTAACTCTCCGGTTTTTGCATTGTATACAAAGTCAGTCTTCTGGTTGATGCAGGCACTTAAAATGTCCTCTGACTCTGCGCGGGTAATCTGAATTTCCGTTGCTGTGTCCGGTGCAAATTTCCACTGAAATAAATCCTTTGCTGACACATGTTCATCTGCAACTTTTGCTGCGGTGTCTGCCATCGGTGCCTCATTTTCAGTATCCTGCTGCCGGACATTTTTCATTGTATTGTCATACACAGGTTTCCTGCTGTCCTCATACTCCCTGACCGGTTCCTGCCTGAGCACTTTTTCACCGTTCTTATATGCAACGGAAAACTCCCTCGGCAGTCCCATCGCCCCGGTATAATTCCTTCCCCGGTTTGGAAATCTGAGCCACGGAACTGAGATCACACGATTTCCTGTATTGCTGTAAGTCTGCGCCGCATAAGCTATCTTGTTGATGTATGCCGCATGACGCACACCGTCGGTCTGAAATTGATATCCATCAAACTCTCCCCAGAAGTAAAAACCGTCTGCGCTCCAGAACATCCAGGTCTCATTTCCTTTTTCATCTTTCAGGCATACCAGATCCGGACATTCCCACGCCTCCTTGAATGTCAGGCGGTCGGTCTGTTCCCAGTTTAGCAGATCGGTGGAACGAAAAATGCCAAAATCATTTTCCTCTAACCACAGTGTCATGATATAGGCACCGCTTTTTTCATGCCAGAACACCTTCGGATCACGGTTTTCTTTACAAACCGTCGGAAGCACACTTTTGTCAATTTTATGGAGTGTCTCCCCTCCATCCGTGCTGTATGCAATGCGCTGGGTAAACTGTTTCCCTGCGCTCCATTTATTATTATTTCCGGCTGCCGTATAGAAAAATACCAGCGCATCTTCCGGCAGTCCGAGCATCTTACGATCATTTACAATACCGCTTCCGGAAAACATCGTTCCGGTCTCATCCGGGAAAAGTACATCATCCTTCTGCTCCCAGTGCAGTAAATCCCTGCTTACCGCGTGTCCCCAGCTCATATTTTCCCACTGCACATCAAACGGGTTATGCTGGAAATACAAATGATACACGCCCTCGGCATATACAAGGCCATTCGGATCATTCATCCATCCGGTCTGCGGTGTAAAATGAATCGAAGGGCGGCGGAAAGCCTCACCCTGCGTAGCACGGAGAGATTTTTCTTCCGTTTCAGGTACGTCCTCATTTCTGATTCCGTCAAAGAAAGCTTTCCTAAGATCCCCTCTTAGAATTAGTGTTTTATCGGTAAATTGCTTTACCGGAAAACGGGCATAATAACTGACAGGGTATGTTTCATCCTCTGCCTCTCCCGCCGGGATCTGAAACTCAAACAGCTTTGTTTCGCTGTTATCCTCCCGGCAGAATATCTCAAGCATACGGTTGTTTTTTTTGCCGCCAAACGGCAGCTCGCCATACGTGGCACAGACCGGAATAAACAGCCACCCTTTTTTGATGTATATTTCCTTTTCCATGTCTTACAACCTCCTACTTATATTTTTCCTTTTTAACCAGCACTTGTAAGCACATAACATCTTTCACTGGTCAGCATATTTTTGCATTTTTCTTATTCGTACTACTGATAACGTTGACACCCTATTGTGCAATTATCTTCAAAACGCACGAACTTCTCCGTCCTCTGTATAAGTGATCTCAAATTTCTTCGCCTTAAAATCAGCGGAAAGCTTTGCCCACGCATCACCGTTTCTTCGCACGATCACAAGCTTATCATCGTCACTGTTTTCGAGTTCAAACGTTCCGTCGAATGCCGGATGTGAATTACGAAATTCCATCATGCGCAGAAGTTCTGCCACGACCGGACGTTTTACTTCCGCATCGATTTCTTCTTTTGTATAGTAATGACGGTTGATATTCCGTCCTACTTTTGTCTCTTCCAGCAGTTTCAAATCATTTTTTCCTGCCAGCAGTCCGACATAATAAACCTGTGGAATACCAGGTGCAAAGAACTGAACTGCTCTCGCCAACAGATATGCATCATCCTCATCACCAAGTGCAGAATAATAGGAACAATTCACCTGATAAATGTCAAGGTTATTGTACGCTGCGGTATTGTAGATTTTCTTGACATTTGCACCAAATTTAAAGATATCTTCTTTTGTGCGTTCAATTTCCTCATCCGGCAGCAGATCTTTTACATCTACCACACCGATTCCGTCATGCGTATCAAGTGTTGTAAACTGTTTGCGCGGACAGATTTCAAACCAGTGTTTCAAATACTGTGTCTGTCCATAGTATAAAGCATTGATGAGCAGCATTGGAAGTGCAAAATCGTATACATAGTAATCTTCTTTTGCAATCTTCTCCTGCATCGTATAATGTTCATGGATTTCCGGTAAAAGTATCACGCCGTAAGGTTTTACGATATCCTCACACTCTTTTAAGAATTCCCATACATCCGGCTCAATGAAAAAGCAGCTTGTTCCGGCTTTTTTGGTCGCATAGGCAAATGCGTCGAGGCGGATCATTGCAGCGCCATGTTCACACAACGTCATTAAGTTATCGCGGATAAAGCATTTTGCCGTCTCAGATTTACAGTTGATATCGATCTGTTCCTCATCAAACGTACACCATACTTTTTCAGATGTTCCGTCTGCAAAATGTGCCTCCACATACGGCGCACGCGGTTTTCTCTTGTAGATTGCATCCACCTGCTCCTCGGTCGGCTCCCCATTTTCCCAGAAATCTTTGTAGCGGATGAACAGGTCATGATACTCAGACGCATCCTTTTTCTCCAGAAAGTCTTTGTAATATGGACTCTGCGCTGAAATATGATTGATCATATAATCAAACATCAGGTAATATTTTTCTGCTAAATGTTCCACATCGTTCCAGTCTCCGAATGCCGGATCGACTTTGTGGTAATCCATCGGTGCAAATCCCCGGTCTCCCGAAGAAGGGAAAAACGGAAGAATATGGATACCGCCTACTGCATCTTTAAAATATTTATCTAAGATCTCGTTCAAGTCTGCCAGATTATGGCCCATTGAATCCGAATAGGTAATCAGCATACATTTATTTTCTAACTTTTTCATATCAATCTCCCTTTCTACTTATGATTTCACCGCACCGGCTACCACGCCATCAATGATTTCTTTCTGCAGGAACAGATATAATACCAGAATCGGGGCAACAGTAAGTACCAGTGCTGCCATGATCACACCGTAATCAGAAGAATAAGTTCCATAGAAAGAATAGGTGGATAACGGAAGTGTATATAAGTTTTTCTTTCCAAGTACCAGTGAAGGAAGCAGATAGTCGTTCCAGAATGCCAGTACGTTTAAGATCACAAGGGTTGCCGTAGTCGGTTTTAACAGAGGAAATACGACCTTGAAAAATGTCTGTACATTGGTACATCCATCCAGATATGCCGCCTCCTCCAGTGAAAGCGGGATACCGCTCTTAATAAATCCCTGATAAATGAATACTGACATACTCATCGCAAATCCGGTATGCATAAAGATCAGTGTCAGTCTGTGGTTTAACATATGAAGTCCGGAACCGTAAATGGAAACTAACGGGATCATGATCGCCTGGAATGGAATGATCATGGATGCTGCCATCAGTGCAAAGAATACTCTGGAAAATGTATTTTTTGCACGGGTAAAATAATATGCCACCATGGATGCAAAAATGATGACGAGCAATGTGCTTAACCCAGTGATAAACAGGGAGTTTCCAAACGCTTTTATGAATTCCATTTTCTCAAATGCTTTTGTATAGTTTGCAAGTGTATATCCCTTTTCTGTAATAAAGGAAAATGGATTCTTGATGATATCACGTTTCTGTTTAAAGGAGTTTAACAGTACCAGAATGAACGGTACCATATAAAGCAGGAATAAAACAATGATCGCTGTAAAGCCAACAACATCCAATACACGGCGTTTTGTCCCGCCTACTTTTGAATCTCTGCTCATTATGCCTCTACCTCCTTCTTCTTTCCGATATAGATCTGTGCACCGCTGATACATGCAACAATGATAAATAAGATCAGTGCTTCAGCCTGGCCTACACCATAATTTCTGGATGTGAATGCCTTTTCATAGACATGCATCGCAACCAGTCTGGTGGAACCGTAAGGCTCACCGCCTGTCAATGTCAGGTTTACATCATAAACCATGAACGCTCTCGATAAGGTAAGAAACAGGCAGATAACAAACGACGGCACCATCAGCGGTAAGATAATGCTCTTCATTTTCTGGAGACCTGTTGCCCCATCTATGCTGGCTGCCTCAAGCACATCTGTGGACAGCCCTGTGAAACCGGCGATGTAAATCAACATCATATAACCGGATAATTGCCAAACTGTAACGATCACCATGGACCAGAATGCTTTATTCGGATCTGCTAACCAGGAAGTGGAAAATAATCCCCAGCCTGTGCTCTTTCCCATGTTCACAAGCACTCTTGAAAATACGAACTGCCAGATAAATCCAAGTACGACACCACCGATCAAATTCGGTGTAAAGAAACCGGCACGGAAAAATTTCTGGCCTTTGATTCCGTTTGTCAGTGCATATGCTAAAAGGAATGCCACTGCATTGACTAAGATTACCGATAAAAGTACATATTTTAAAGTGAGTCCCATAGAGGACCAGAATGCCGTATCTTTAAATACGGAAATATAATTCTGCACGCCGATAATATTTTTTACTTTGCTGACTCCATCCCAATCGGTCAGTGTCAGGTAAAAACCATACAGGAAAGGCAGTATAACAACTGCACAGAAAATCAGACATCCCGGCAGTGCAAAGATACATAGATTTTTAATTTTTTCTCCCGTTTTTCTACCCATAACCCTAATTCCTTTCTGATATCCCCACGGAAACTGCCATCATGCTTTTTCAGATGGCATTCCCGCAGAGATGATATATGGCTGTGATCCGTACGGTCACACTCAGATGTTTTTGTTTCTATTCTTTAGATACGATTAATTCTGTGATGTCCAGTAGTTGTCGATGTCTGCTGCAAGATCATCTCTTGTACACTGTCCGCCAAGATATTTCTGCATGGAAGCTCCAAGTACGCTCCAGTGGTCAGAAGGTGCGATAAAGCTGGATGAATAGGTGTTGCCTGCTGCCATTTTTGCCTGAATGTCTTTTCCAAGCGGATCTAATGCTTCATAAGTATTGTTTTTGCATGCCGGGATCACTGCTGCGTCTTCTACTAACATTTTCTGTCCGTTGTCAGAGTATACCAGCCAGTTGACAAATGCCTTTGCCGCCTCCTGCTGCTCCGGTGTGGACTGCTCTGCATCGATCATTAACTGTTTGCTTGCGCTTGCCTGAATACCGTTGTTTGCAAAATCAGAAGTATCATTTCCTAAAATATATGGAAGGAATCCATACTCGTCACTGTCGGAAGCGCCTGCCTCTTTTAAGTTTGGCCAAGCCCAGCATCCATTGATCCAGAGAGCGGCATCACCGTCAGCTAAGAAGATCGGATCCTGATCATAAAGAGCACCTAAAGGATCCTCTCCGTTGATGTTATACTGGCTTAATAAATCAAAAGTATCCATGAACTCGTTGAATCTGTCATAATCTTCTGCCTTTAATGTGCCTGCTTTTAACTCGTCGATGACTTTGGCACTTCCCTCTGTGGTTCCATCGTAGGAATCATAGATAAATCCGAGTTGATGTGCACCTAAAGACCAGTCTTCTTTTGAGATAACGACCGGATTCTCCATGCCGCCTGCACGAAGGTTTTCAAGCAGTTCCTTTAATGCATCGTAGGAATTGATGGTGGATGGATCAAACTCTTCTCCTAAAGTATCCTCGATCGCTGATTTATTGTAAATGATTCCACGTCCTTCAACACAGAATGGGAAGCTGTATATCTTTCCGTCAACCTGTGTGGTCTGGTTTACACACTCTTTTACCCACTCTTCATCGGAGAGATCAACTGCATACTGGGAAGCAAGTGCAACAACGTCAGTGGTATCTAAGATCGCCATCGTCGGTGCCGTTCCTGAGTTGTATGCGCTTGTAACTCTTGTATATGGAGATTCGCCGGTTCCGCATGCCTGAACTTCAAGCTCGATTCCTGTATCTTCTTTAAATGCCTCTGCCATATCCTCAAGTGCTGTCTGGATCTCACCTTTACTGTTTAACATGGTGATCTGTGTTCCTGCTAAATCTGCAGTATCAATGTTTCCAGTACTTTCCGTTCCTGCTGCATCTGCGCTTTCGCTGGCATCTGTTTTGCTTTCTGCGTTAGTGCTGCCCGCATTTGCTGTACCTGTGTTACTGTTGTTACTTCCGCAGCCTGCTAACATCCCCATTGTCATTGCTGCTGTCATGAATACTGCTACCACTTTTTTTGCTTTCATCGTTTTTCCTCCACTCTTTCATGAATCTAAAATATGATAGGTTCCCGTTCCCATTTTACTAATTCTTTTTGGCTGTCCGTCATCGCTGTCCTTACTGTGCCCTTACTTTAACACCGCTTTTTGTTTATGTCAAGCGGTTGACATATGATTTGTCAGTTATAATCAAATAATTACATTATTTTTTGTACATATTTACAATAAATTTTTTGCATTTCTAATCATTTCTAGGTATTTAGAACTATTATAGCGTGCTATTTTATGCCAATCGGTTGACATTTTAAATTTTATCAATTCCGATTCCTGTTTATGGTACTGGAAACACACACACCTATCATGCAAAGCAAAAAGAGGACCTCACAACTTAGTTGCAAAATCCTCTTTCCGGTGTGCCACACATTTTACTGTATGACGGGTATATTAAATTTATTTGGGAACTACTTACTGATCTTTATCTTCTTTGCACTGCTGAAACTTCCATAAACTTTTGCTCCTGTGGAATCTTTCTTATAAGCACGTACTTTTACATAATATGTCTTGCCTTTTGCCAATTTTCCAAGTGTTTTTGATGTGCCTGATATTGTTACTTTCTTTACATTCTTTTTGAATTGCTTATCCGTAGAATAAACGATCTGATATCCGGCTGCACCTTCCACTTTCTGGACTGTAACTTTTGCTTTTCTTCCCGAAACAGCTTTCATTTTCTTAATTGCAGATTTCTTTACGGTCACTTTCTGCCATTTCGCATATAAAGTAAGATTCTTTTTGCTGCTCTTTGAGATTGTTTTAATTCTCTTTGTATACTTGCTGTCTGTATACCAGCCCTTAAAGACATATCCCTTTTTGGAAGCAGATTTTAAATTTACCTTTTCATTGTAATAATATTCCGGGTTTTTGCTGCTGTTTTTACCTTTTCCTAACTTATAGGTAATTTTATAACCTACCGTGATCTTACAGGACGCGCTTACTCTGCTTCCATCTTTTGCCGTTGCCGTGATCGTGGTCACACCATTTTTCAATGCTTTTACTTTTCCATGCTTATCAACAGTCGCAACTTTTTTGTTGGAAGATGTCCACTTAACGTCTTTAATATCTGCATCAGATGGTGAAACAACAGCCTTTAATGTAAGCGTTGCACCTTTTTTCATTCCGGCTTTTGTTTTATTTAACGTGATTTTTTTAACTTTTACTTCTTTCTTCTCTGTTTCCGGTTTCTTTTCTGTATCTTTCTCCGGAGCATTTTTAATTTCTCCAAGTTTTACAGTACCAAATACTTCCGGCTTAGACCATCCCATTCCTGTTTCATCGTTCCAGCTCAATGTACCAATTCTTTTGCCACTTGCATCAGCATCATTGATCTGAAATTCAAGTCCGATCTCATCTCCGGCTTTTGGTGTGATATCCGTCCATTTAAATGACGCTTCAACAACATATCCGTCAGAAGTTATTTTTGCCACAGACTTCATATTCTCTTCAAGGCACTTTTTGCCATTAAATGAGTGATCATTTGCATAACTGATCCTGTACTGCTTGTCATCGTCTTCATAAGAGTTGGATTTTCCATTATTTTCGTCGATAAATACTTCTAAGGAATCCTGCTCCCATGCATCACCGTTGGTATTATTGAGGACAGGATCTTTGATCTCGGCATATACATAAAAATTGTCTTTATCCCAGAGTAACTTCGCATTTGCAGAAACATTGGAGCCGAGATTGATTGTAATCGGAATGGTTCCGGCATTATCCCATACCGCATCTTTATCTCCGTCTACGGTAACTGTACCATAGGCAGCTTTCTCCACCCCTGGTTTCATCGTTACTTTCGCGTAATATTTACTGCTTGTTCCCTGTTTTCCTGTCAAATCATTAAATGCGGCTGTTTTATCCCCATTTGTGACCACAACATCCATTCCGATCACTTTTGCCACGGAAAGTCCTGATAACGGTACCTTTATGGTTGCCTGATAACCATTTTCTACTTCTGCTGCCTCGCTTCTTTTTACCGTTACGGTCACTGGTGTGATGTCATCTTTTCCGGAATTTGCAGAATCCACATAAACAGCAACTGCATCATTATCATCTTTTACGGCATCTTCTACCGTAACCTGCACGGTAAGACCATCTTTATCCCACATCGAAATAAAGGAAGCCGTGATATCATTCTGCATGATACTGTATGTCTTTCCTGTCACTGCATCACCTTTTTTCTCTGCAGCAACTACATCCTGAATTGACGGCTGGAGTCTGGATGCATCTACATACGCCCAGTACGCAGGTTTTGCTTTATAATTTCCATCAAAAAGCAATGGGCACTGCGCAGAGCCGTCTGCACCACCACCAACACCGGACTGTTCATGTAACCATGAATTTGGCTCGATGACCCCCCATACGGTCAATCCGGAAACGTTCGAACCATCTGCTTTTAAGCCTTTGATCGCATCGAATAACTGTTTATGGCAATATGCAATTTTAGTATACTCGCTCTCTTTTGTTGCCATACCTGATGTATAAGATGCACTTGATTTAAAATCAAGCTCTGTAAGCTGTACTTTTCCTGCAGCTTTTGCATATTTTTCAGCCACTGTTTTAAACTGCGTGGCAGAAAAACTATCTACACTGTAATGTGCCTGCATGCCAAATGCATCCAGTCTGGTTCCATCGGCAGCCTTTACATCATTGATGAGTTTTACAATACCCTCACATTTTGTATTATCCGTCTCACCAAAATCGTTGTAATAAAGTTCTACATTTTTCGGTGCATACTGGTTTGCATATCTGAAGGCATTGATGATAAATTCGTTGCTCTTATATACATGCCACCAGCTTGAATTATTTCCATGACGGATCTCATCGAGACTTTCCGCTGCACTCACGGTATCTGTACGGTAAGAGTTTCCAATGACAGCCTCATTTACAACATCCCAGCCATAAAATAATCCGTCATATTTTCCATTTGCAGCTTCCCCGAAGTAATGGTCAAAGACACTTGAAATAAACCATTCAAGACGGCGGTTCATGGTCTCTTTGTCCACATAAGGTTTGGTTTTATCATAATTTTCATGGAAAAACCATTCCTGTGTCTGAGAATGCCATACAAGGACATGACCACGGATACGGATTTTGTTATCCGGATTTTCATTATTCCACTCACAGATTTTATTTATTAATTTATCTGCACGTGAAAAGTCCAAGCTGTCACCGGCTTCATTTACGACCGGGACTTCAAGATCCTGTCCTTTAAATTGGATCGTCTTTGTGTTGACTTTATCCTCTAACTGATAGTTGAACAATGCATCCGGTTTTAATTCGTTTCCAAGTGTAACCGCATTAAAGTGTTTTTCCACCAGTTCCATCAGCGTATCATCATTGATCTCATCACCGGTCACTGCTGTGCCGGCAACTACATCATTGCCTAAAGCAGCTTTCACACTTTCTTTCCAGTCCGGGATGTCCTTCTCAATAGATGGCTTTTCTCTTTCAATCTTATTCATGGACACACCGGTCACATAGTAAGTCCCTTTTACGCAATCGCCCTGTCCATAGTTGGTTCCCTGTTCTATAATACGGATGACCACCTGATCTGCAGCTTTCGGTATTTTGAAAGTTCCCTCATATTTTGTCCATTCTCCAGCTTTTAATGTCTTTGTACAGTCTCCTGACAAAATACCTGCTGAATAACTTCCAAGATATGTTGCCTCACCACCGGAAACATAGAATGGTGCAAACTCCACATTTCTCTGCTCTTCCGGAGCATCTTTGTAATCATCGGACAATTTCGCCCAGAATGAGAATTTGTATGTTTCCCCTTTTTCAACCGCATCCGTGATATCCTGCGAAAAACAATCCCCAGGGGTGGCAGTTTCCTGATTACGTGTAAGTACACCGTATGTTTTAAGACCGGAATCTGCGATTTCTTCTTCCTCTGCTGCAACTGAAACAACCGATTCTCCGGCTGCACTGTTCCATGACTCCGCCGCTTCGGACGCTGCAAAATCACCGTTTTTTATAATATTATCCCCCAGTTTTGCATCGCCTGCTCCTGCTTTCAGTTCAAAGGTCACGCTCACAAGACTTACCGTTGCATTTTCCGGTTTATCTTCCGTTATCATGATTCCGACTGCATCAATAGCGCCATCCCCCGATGGATTTATCGTATACTCCGTCTGTCCGCTTAATCCGTACTGTGTATTAGCTGCTGTTGCATCATCTCCACCGTTGTATACTTTCAGACTGATCGGTACTTTCTGATCCGCCACCTGAAATGTAACAGCATTCACCTGTGACATTTCGATACTCTCCGGCAACGTCCATTTCACCTGATTATACTGTTTTGCAAAAGACAATTTCCACTGTCCATCTGCGAGTTCATAATCCGCGTCTCCCCATGCCACTTTCAGCTGATCTGCAGTAAAAACTTTTTTTACCCCTGAATTTTCGTTTTCATCTGCATAGACAACTGCATTTTCAAGATATGGTGTCAGCACCGGTCCTATCCCGGTAAAGACCATAGCACTGCACAAGGCTGCGCATACCCCTGCTTTCCAATTTCGTTTCAAACCCCGTTCTCCTCCTTTTATATATTTTCTACCGTTACAAATTTATGTTAGCAGAAGAAAATATTAAAAATAGAGGAATTTTTATAGAAAAAAACCGGACAGATAATAGAATACACTCTCTGCAGACATCCATTATCATGAGTTAAAAAAGTGGAGAATCCTGCAAAAAACAAAATTCTCCACTTTCTATCATGTTTTTACCACATGATATATATTATAAATTTACTTTTTGGGCTACTTACTGATCTTTACCTTCTTCACACTGCTGAAACTTCCATAAACCTTTGCGCCTGTGGAATCTTTCTTATAAGCACGCACTTTTACATAATAGTTCTTGCCTTTTGAAAGTTTGCTTAAGGTTTTTGATGTTCCTGTCACTGTCACTTTCTTTACAGCTCCCTTTTTCACAACGACTTTTTCCCATTTTGCATATACAGTAATGTTCTTTTTACTGTTCTTTGCGATCGTTGTGATTTTCTTTGTGTACTTGCTGTCTGTATACCAGCCTTTAAATGCATAACCTTTCTTTGAAGCTGCCTTTAAGTTTACTTTCTGGTTGTAATAATATTCCGGATTCTGGTCATTATTTTTTCCTTTACCCAGTTTATAAGTGATCTTATAACCTACTGTGATCTTACAGGAAGCACTCACACCACTGCCGTCTTTTGCTGTCGCTTTGATTGTGGCAGTTCCGTTTTGCAGTGCTTTTACTTTTCCGTTTTTGTCAACGGCAGCAATTTTTGTATTGGATGAGGACCACTTGATACCTTTATTTGTTGCTTTTTCCGGTGCGACAACAGCCTTCAATGTAAGGGTTTCACCTTTTTTCATTCCAGCCTGTGTCTTGTTTAATGTAATTTTATGGCTGTATCCTTCCCACTACCAGGGCGGATTAGGAACTTTCATCCATTAGTGACGTGCGCCGCAAGGCGCACCAAAAAACACCGTGCCAGCGTTTCAAACGTCTGCACGGTGTTTTATTCATCACATATTGTTATTCACTATGAGTTTACTCGCTGCGAATTTATTCGCATACGTACGGCATTAATGCAACGTGACGAGCTCTCTTGATAGCTACTGTAAGAGCTCTCTGATGTTTTGCACAGTTGCCTGTGATACGACGAGGAAGGATTTTTCCTCTCTCAGAGATGTATCTCTTTAATTTGTTTGTATCTTTGTAATCGATTACGTTATCTTTTCCACAGAAAACGCAAACTTTTTTTCTTCTATGCATTGGGCGTCTCTTCATTGGTGCGCCATCTTTGTCTGCTGCTTTATTGAAAGCCATGATAATTACCTCCTGTTGTTATCGTAAACCGCTATGTGAACCCACATCACGATTTCCATTAGTTAAATGGTAACTCTTCATCAATTCCATCCGGAATATTCATGAAGCCATCACCTGCTGCACTGCTCGGTGACGGTCTGTCGGAAGGATTAAAACCGGAGTTATCTCCACCGCCGCTGGCATTCTTGCTTTCTGCAAACTCTACGTTCTCAGCAACAACGTCCGTCGTGTAAACACGCTGTCCGTCTTTGTTGGTGTAGCTGCCAGTCTGAATACGACCTTCCAGAACGAATTTTGTTCCCTTACGTCCGAATCTCTCCAAAAACTCTGCTGTTCTGCCAAATGCAACACAGTTGATAAAATCTGTATTCTGATCATCTCCGTCACGGCGGAAACGGCGATCTACTGCAAGTGAAAATCTTGCGATCGCAGTAGCACTCTCGCCCTGAGAATAACGGATCTCTGCGTCTCTGGTTAATCTTCCCATAAGAATAACTTTGTTCATATACGATTCCTCTCTTCTATCAAACAAACCGTTGTCAGTTCAAAGAATCTTATTTCTCGTCTTTTCTTACTACTAAGAAACGAAGAACATTGTCCATGATGCGGACATCGCGCTCAACTTCTGCCGGAACAGTAGATGCAGCGTCGAACTGGATGAAATAATAGAAAGCTTCTGACATCTTCTGGATCTCATATGCTAATTTCTTCTTACCAGCCTCTTCTACTTCTGTTACGTTACCACCGGCACGAGTGATGTACTCTTTTGCCTTTTCTACGGTAGCTGTTCTCGCATCGTCTTCGATCTTTGCACTAACAACAAGTGCTAATTCATACTTATTCATGCGAATTTTCCTCCTTTTGGTCTCTGGCCCGCTCTTATATGAGTGAGCAAGGAATTTAATAATATATCACGAAGATATATTTTATCATAAAAATCAATAGTTTGCAAGAACTTTTTACTCAGCTTCCTTGCTCAGCTTCCTTTTTGCGGATCTCTCTCGTATTCTTCTCGACAAGCTTTCTTGCGATCATAATCTGGTGTCCGCAGCCTAAACATTTCAGTCTGAAATCTGCACCCACGCGCAGGATCTCCCATTCACTACTGCCGCACGGATGCTGCTTTTTCAACCGCACCACATCACCAACTTCATATTTATCCATAAATCCTCTCTATTCTCCTATACTATTTATTCTGCGAGCAATTTGCTGCATCAATTGCGATCACAAGCATCATTCCAAGCAGTTCATCGCCCGGATTGGTAAAATCGATCACATACGTATCACCCCAGTGGAGTAATTGTTTTGAAATATGAATAATGGAACTGCAGCCGGAATATACATCATAATCCCAGCCAAGGAAATCTCCCTCCACACGCCATCCATTAAAATCAATATCATATTTCGGCTGGAACAGGGTAAACTGTTTTTCGATCTGTCCTCTTTTGATCCCACCTGTTTCAATTTCAAAGACCGGAAGAAGATTAAACAGCTTCTGACGGATCATTCCAACCTCAACATGTGCCGCATCATAGACATGGATCTGATGTCCAAGTGCAAACACCTCTGCCCTGACAAAATACCGTACATTGCCCTCCTCATCATAGACATCATAAGTATCTGACCATGAAAACACTCTCTGTTTTATCAGTAAACGCATACATTCTCCTTTTTAGATGTTTAAAATAGTACTTGCTCTGTTTACCGGATCTGTGAAAACACCTCACCAAGCCCTGCCTGGATTAAAAGATCTGCTCTGCCATCCATCGGTGTTGTAGATTTATTGATAAGCACCAGCTTGTTTCCCCGGTAATAGTCGATCAATCCTGCAGCCGGATATACTGCCAGCGAAGTTCCACCAATGATAAGCACATCTGCATGGCTGATATAAAATACAGCATCCTCTAAGGTCTGCTGGTTCAATCCCTCTTCATAAAGCACCACATCCGGTTTGATCTTACCTCCACACGCATCACACAGCGGAATCTCTGTACCAGATTTTAAAATATATTCTGCATCAAATCCTTTTCCACACTTCTGACAGTAATTGCGATGCACGCTGCCATGCAGCTCTAAAACACGCCTGCTTCCTGCCATCTGATGCAGTCCGTCAATGTTCTGTGTGATGACGGCTTTTACCTTGCCCGCAGCCTCTAACTCTGCAAGTTTCTGGTGTGTCACATTTGGTTTTGCATCAAGACATAGCATCTTATCACGGTAAAAACGGTAAAATTCTTCTGTATGTCTCATATAAAAGGTATGACTTAATATCGTCTCCGGTGGATAATCATATTTCTGATTATAGAGTCCATCCACACTCCTGAAGTCAGGGATGCCACTTTCGGTAGAAACACCTGCTCCCCCGAAAAATACAATATTATCTGACTCCTGTACCATTTCTAAGAACTTTTCTATATTTGACATGATCAATCCTTTCTCAGGACAAACTGTCCCACCAGTTCATTTAAAGACACTGCCTGTGCAGACAGCTCCTCACTGGTTGCAGATGATTCCTGTGCTGCTGCAGAATTTGACTGAACCACCTCTGAGATCTGGTTTACCCCTGATTCTGCCTGTTCCATCGCTCTTGCCTGCTCTGCCGACTGTTCGCTTAACATCTTTGATTCCTCAGCGATCTCTTTGATTCCTTCAACTACTTCCTCTAATGCCGCAGAAGCGCTTTCTGCCGCCTTATTCCCCTCTGCGATCTCCTGCAGGGAACCTTCGATCAGCTGGCGGGTATCAACTGCTGACTGCGCACTCTGCTCTGCCAGTTTCCTGATCTGGTCCGCAACAACCGCAAATCCTTTTCCCGCTTCCCCTGCACGGGCAGCTTCGATCGCTGCATTTAAGGATAACAGATTCGTCTGGCTTGCAATATCTTCGATATCAGAAATAATATTTTCGATTTTGGTTGATGTCTCATTGATCCGTCCCATAGCATCCGTCAAAGCCGTCATCTGTTCGCGGCTGTTATCTGCCTGCTTTGCATACTGGCTTGCTTTCTGGTGCGATGCCTCAAGCTTTTCTGCCGTGGCATTGACATTGTCCGTAATGTTCGTGATCGTTGCCGTCAGTTCTTCCACGGAACCTGCCTGGTCTGTTGCCCCTTCTGCCAGTGCCTGTGCAGATTCTGCCAGATTTTCAGAACCAGCAGAAACCTGTTTTGAAGCATCTTCAACCTGCTGTAACGTACTGTTCATCTGACGGTTCATCTTTCTCATGGCATCTTTTAAGGCTACAAATTTTCCGACATATTTATCTTCGATCCTGGTTCCGACAGCATAATTACCAGCCGCCATTTCTCCTAACAGCTCCCCTGCATCCGTAATAATCAGGTTCAGATTATGCGCCATCTGTTCCGCTTCTAAGATCATCTCTTTGATCTCGTCATCTGCCTCGCTCTCCGGGAACGGGCTGTCAAGATCACCTTCTGCAAATGATTTCAGACGTTCTGCCAAAGCTGTCAGAGGCTTTTCTATATCTACAGCCATCGTATTTCCGATACGGATGGAAATCACAATACAGACCACGATCACCGCTATGATCACGATCATAAATATGAGCTCCATATTATGTAATGATGCCTTTGATGCATCACCCTTTTGTACATTCAGATCCATCAGTGTTGCCAGATCCTGATAAATTTTGTCATACTGTGGTGAGAGTTCACCGGTGTCGATTTCCTGTGCTTTTAAATAACCATCATCCGAAGATGATGTTGCAAGCTCTAAAACTTCTGCATCAATATCCCAATAGCCGTCCAGATCCGTAACTAACGTATTATATGCCTCTTTTGCCTGTGGGAAAACCATGGTACTTTCTATGTCTTTCAGATATGTTTCAAAGGCTTCCTTTTTCTGATCATGCAGCGATACCTGTGCCTCGATCATGTCCTCCTCATCATATCCAACAACAGCACGCAGGGCGCTTCTCGTCTCTGAAAATGTAACCATTGCCTTACCGATATCTCCCTGCGAGAATCCATAATTAGTCATCGCATATTCATATCGGCCAGACGCGACCAGCATTGCAATAATTCCAAGCACTGCTGCGATCGTCGCAATGCCTGTTACCATTTTAAATCCGGTATTTAACCGCTTTTTTATCTTCATGTCTTTCAGCTTTTGCATAACCGTTCACCTTCCCTTTTGTAATATACCTTTAACATGCATAATTTTAGTATATTTTCGATGCATTTTCAAGGTTTACCACCCACGATACTGCTAAATTTTATCATCAAAAAACAGTAGTCTAGCAATCTGCCTTCTGCAGCTCTAAACTACTGTTTTTTAGTTGCGGGAACAGGATTTGAACCTGTGACCTTCGGGTTATGAGCCCGACGAGCTTCCAGACTGCTCCATCCCGCGCTATTGCAACAGAACATGTGCTCTGTTTGTTTACATAATTTTATTATAGACCTTATCTTTCCCATTGTCAAATAATTACAGATCAATATCCCATCATCCCCGCCAGCACTACGCTCGCCGCCATTCCGGCTGCCGTGGCAGCCAGCGCCCCTGCAAGCGTATAGCGGCTCTTTTTGATTTTTACACTCATGAAATAAACAGACATCGTGTAAAAAATTGTCTCCGTGCTTCCGAGCATGATCGACGCCATCCGCCCAAGCAGCGAATCCGTCCCATACTCCTTATAAATATCTAAAAGCAAACCTGTTGCCGCCGAAGATGAAAACATTTTCACAACAGCAAGTGGAAGCAGTTCGGACGGGAATCCGATCTTTTCTGTGAAAATAGCACATACATTTGAAAAACATTCCAGAAATCCGGACGCACGCAGGATTCCAACAGCAACCATCAGTCCGATCAGTGTTGGCATGATCCCTATGACTGTTTCAAATCCGTCTTTCGCTCCCTCGATAAACTCTTCGTAGATATTGTGCCTGCACAACAGCCCATATCCGATAATCAAAAAAATCAGAAGTGGTATCATGATATCGGATAAAAACATCATTATCTGCATAGGACACTTCCCGAAGCTGCTGTTAGTTTATTATATGTATCAACGATTCACATTATTCATGCGATTTTCGCGCCAGCCGTTCATAATCCTCCTGCGGCATCGGTTTTGCGAAATAATATCCCTGAATATAATTACAGCCAAGTCTCTTTAGCATCTGTACCTGTTTCTTTTCTTCAACGCCTTCTGCAATGACCGGCATATCCAGCGCTTTTGCCATCTGGATAACTGCCGCTAAGATCTTTTCTCCGCGCCCATCATCTTTGCCTTTGGAAAGAAACTTCATATCAATTTTCAGCACATCCAGATCAATGTCCTTTAACACGTTCAAAGATGAATATCCGCTTCCAAAATCATCCATCAGAATTGTAAATCCTGCCTTGTGCAGATAATTCACCGCATTTAAGATGACATTTTCCGTATCGGAAAAAACACTCTCCGTCAGTTCTAAGTGCAGGTACTCCGGTGGTATCCGGTATTTTTCCACAAGATTGACCAGTGACTCTAAAAAATTGGGATTATAAAGGTTGACACGGGAAACATTCACAGAGATCGGATCCGGCTTACGTCCTGCTCTTAACGCCGTGGCAATAAGCTGGCAGACCTGATCCCACACATAATAATCAAGTTTTATAATAAAACCGTTCTTCTCGAAAACAGGTATAAACTCTCCCGGTGAAACCATCGTCCCATCCGGTTTTTTCCAGCGTACAAGTGCTTCCGCGCCACGCGGCGTATAACCATCTAACTCATACTTCGGCTGAAAATAAACGACAAACTGTTTTTCCTCAAGTGCCGTATCCATTTCGTTTATGATCTGCTGCTCCCGCTGCATCTCTTTTCCCATCTGTTCCGTGTAGAGTGCCTCATGATGCATATACTGCCCCTTGCATTCCTGTGCCGCAATTACAGCATGCTCATAGATTGCCGATACCTCCATCTCCTTGTCCCGGATGATATAACATCCCGCCGACGTCTCAAGATAACAGCGCAGCTCCCCGTTTTTCTTCACCTGTTCCCGGATCTTCTGGGCGATCAGCAGTGCATCCTGTTCTTTTTCTACCGCAACACAGATTCCAAAAACATCGGAATTTAATCTGCCATAAGTATACGTCTTATATGCACTGAGTACACCGCAGATATTGTGCGCCATACATCTTAACAGACGGTCTCCTTCTGCCGCACCATAGAAAGAATTGATCATTTTAAACCGGTCAATATCCAGCCGGATAAATGCAAATGTCTGATCCTTACTGTCATCTAGCATCTCCCTCGTCTTCTGGTAAAACATCTGACGGTTATAAATTCCTGTCAGGGAATCATACTCTAAAAAGTGCTGTTTGCTCCTTTTGATAGCGTTCATGACACGAAACCAGATGATCTCCCGGTGGAATGACTTCGGTATAAAATCCCATACCCCATACTCCAGACAGCGTTTTTCATTTTCCACATTGTCTTCCGTTGTCGCAATGACGATCGGAATATACTTATATTCGCTGTGTTTTTTGAATTCCTCCAGGAAAGCAAATCCATCCATTACAGGCATAATAAGATCCAGTATAATTGCCGCTACCGAAAGTCCTTTATCCTTTTTCAGATACTCCAGTGCCTTTTTCCCGTCTTCTGACTCTACGATCTGATAAGCTTTACGGAAAATATCAGCCAGGGACTGCCTGTTGAGCTTATTATCATCTACAATCAAGATCTTATTTTTTTTCATTGGTATCCCTCACTTTCTCTGAGGATTTGTCTTACACATAAATCTATTCTTATTATAATGTCTTTTATCAAATAGTACAACGAATTATTTGTCAGATTTTGTAAATATTTTGTCTGATTTTACAAAAAATAATCGCAGTCAGTGTACTGCATGTCGTTGCGATCAGTGCCGGACCGACGATCTGCGCCGGATTCACACTTCCATACTGGCTGCGGTAGGCAATAATGTTTACCGGTATGATCTGAAGGGATGAAATATTGATGATCAAAAAATCACACATCTCGTTGCTGGCGGTCCGCTCCCCTTTTTTTACTGTGCCATCTGAAAATGCTTTCTTTCCACGCTCTTTTTCTAATTCCGCCAGCGCCTCCATCGCTTTTAATCCGGCTGGTGTTGCTGCCCATCCCAGTCCGAATATATTTGCAATCATATTGGTGGCAATATATTTATTTGCCGGATGATCTTTTGGAATATCCGGGAACAGAAAATGCAGCACCGGCGCAAGACGCCTTGACAATCCTGCAATGATACCTGTTTTTTCAGCGATTTTCATCAGTCCAACCCAGAAAGACATCACTCCCATCATGGTAATACAGAGTGTTACCGCCTCTTTTGCCGAGTCAAGCGCTGCCTGCGTAACCGCCGGAAGTGTGCCGTGAAATGCGGCAAATACAACGCCTGTCAAGATCATAAATGCCCAGAGATAATTCATATGTACCTCTCCGGTTTTTCTTTTATTTTATTTCTATATATCGCCATATATGTACCATTATTCATATAGAACTTTTTCAGTTATTTTTTCTAAATGTCAACATATATATCACTAACACCTGGATTTTTGAACTGAGGTATTTTATCTTGATATGGTTTTCTGATATTTTTCACAAATTTCCACGCTTAAGCCGGATATCCACACTTTTTCTCATTTTGCTGGTCGTTTTCCCCACAGTTTTCTCAGACGGATGCGCTTTCTCCAGGCATGCTCCGGATCAGTCTGCCCGTATCTCTTCCGGATATGAACCGGAGCAGACAGATTCTGTTTCTTCTGAATCTACTGACAATGACAATCAACGCGCTGACAGCTCCTCCGCGAATGCCTTTGACGAATTTTTACTGCAGCTTTTCCGCTCGGAGGCTGCCCTGAATACCATAAACCTTCATTTTTCCCTCTCCTCCCCGGAATCTTACGGAATCACAGAAGTTCCAATTTCACTTGGCAGTATTTCCAGTCAGGCATCAAAGGAAAACCGTGCAGCCCTGGAAAACACGACTGCCGCCCTAAAACGTTTTGACCGCGAAAAACTTTCCAAACCCCGGCAGCTGACTTACGATATTTTGTCGGATTACCTTGCCATGGAGCAAAAGGGGACTGATTTTTCACTTTATGAAGAATACTTAAACCCTTCCTCCGGCACTCAGGCACAGCTTCCAGTACTTTATGAAGAGTATCGTTTTTCCTCCGAAGATGACATCAAAACTTACCTGAAACTGCTGCCCCTGACCGGTTCCTATTTTGACCAGATCATTGCTTTTGAAAAACAAAAAGCTGCCGCCGGGCTCTTTATGTCCGATGCCATCTGTAAAAGTGTGATCGAACAATGTTCCCGTTTTGCAGACGATGGGGACGATCATTATCTGATCTTAACTTTCAATAAAAAAGTGGATGCTTTTAAGGATCTGTCAGATGAACAGAAGACCGCCTATAAAAAACAAAATGAAAAGATTGTAAAAGAAGTGATTTTCCCTGCCTATACTTCACTGGCATCTTCCTTAACCAGCCTGCTTGGCAGCGGAAAAAATGAAAAAGGGCTCTGTTATCTGAAACACGGCAGAGATTATTACGAATATCTCGTCTACGAAAATACCGGCTGTGCGGATTCGATTGCGGATATACAGACTATGATCGGTCAGAAAAGACTTTCTGATCTAAGTGAAGCGGCCGCCCTGACGGATTCAAATCCCTCTCTCTGGAAAGATGCACAGAAAGCTTCTCTTTCCTATGCAGAACCCGCCTCTGTTTTAGAACAGTTGAAAGAACAGATGCAGGCAGATTTTCCAAAGGCTCCGGATGTCTCTTACACCGTCAGTCCTATTGAGGAATGTATGGAAGATTATCTTGCACCGGCTTATTATATCACTGCACCAATTGATGATTACAATGCCAATTCTATCTATATCAATGCAAAAACGGATGCATCCACCATGCGGTATTTCACAACGCTCGCCCATGAGGGTTTTCCCGGCCACCTGTATCAGACGATCATGTCCTATCAGTCTGGACTGCCGGCGATACGCAGTATTTTAAACTATCCGGGATATGTGGAAGGCTGGGCGACCTATGTGGAGATGATGTCCTATCATTATGCCGGGCTGAGGGAGGATGCCGCAACGCTTCTCGCCTTAAACCAGTCTGCCCTTTTAAGCCTTTATGCCTCGACCGATATCGGCATCCATTATGACGGCTGGTCGCTTGCCGATACGATAAAATTCTGGAACGATTACGGGATCAGCGATCCGGACACCATTGCAGAGATTTACCGCTATATCATATCAGAACCGGCAAATTATCTCCGTTATTATGTGGGTTATCTGCAGTTTCTGGAATTAAAGGACTATGCAAAGGAAATCTTTGGCAGTGATTATAATGAAATCTCATTTCATCAGGCAGTGCTTTCGATCGGCCCGGCACCGTTTCAAATCGTAAAGGATTATCTGAAAGATTTTTACCAGAAGTGACGAATCTACTCTTCCTTCAGCAGTGCCTGATATACATCCCGTTTGCTCATGCCGCGGTCTTTTGCCACCAGTTTCATCGCCTCTTTGCGCGGTGTCCCCTGGCTTTCATATACCTGCATATGTTCCTCTAACGACATATCCTCCCAGGACTTTCTTGCCTCCTCGGCAAGTTCCTCGAAGGTTTTTCCATGAATCACGAGCACATACTCTCCGCGCGGCTCATTTTCACCATAATAGACAAGGCTGTCCGACAACGTCGTACGCATCTTTTCCTCATAGCGTTTTGTGAGTTCCCGGCAGATAGAGATCTGCCGGTCTCCGAGCGTATCATACAGTTCTTCTAATGTTTTGACCAGATGATGCGGCGCCTCATAAATGATGATCGTGCGCGTTTCGTCCTTTAATTCCTGTAAAATAGCAGCCCGCTCTTTTTTATCCCGCGGTAAAAACGCCTCAAATGCGAAACGTCTTGTCGGAAGCCCTGACATGGTAAGCGCCGTAATACATGCCGCCGCTCCCGGCAGGGAAGTCACTTCGATCCCTTCCTCATAACAGATGCGCACTAAATCTTCGCCCGGATCGGAAATACCCGGTGTCCCTGCATCCGTGATCAGCGCAATGTTTTTTCCTTCCCGCAGCTTATCTGCAAGCTGATATGCTTTTTCTATCTTATTGTATTCATGATAACTCGTCATCGGCGTTTTGATCTCAAAATGATTCAACAGCTTAATGGAATTTCTGGTATCTTCCGCTGCGATCAGATCCACTTCCTTTAATGTGCGAAGCACCCGGCAGGTGATATCCTCAAGATTGCCGATCGGTGTTGCACATAAATATAATTTTCCTGACATCGTTCTCTCCATTTTCGGAATATTATGCTGATTCTTATTAGCACATTATAAAACCACTCCGTAAAATTGACAAGAAAATCCTGCGTTATACTAAGATAAGCTTTCATGTTCAATTAGCTGATTCACCTTCTTACGGAGTTTGATGAACTCATCCGTATCTTTAAGTGACAGATCACGATCGTATGGCAGCAATACCGGAACCTCTGCCTTTACGGTTCCCGGTCTCTGTGTCAGCACATAAATTTTGCTGGATAAAAAGACTGCCTCCTCTATATCGTGTGTGACAAAAATAACAGTCGGCTTTTCCTCCTGCCAGATCTGGCGCATTAAAAGCTGCATGTCCGCTTTGGTCTGCGGGTCTAAGGCAGAGAACGGTTCATCCATGAGTAATACCTCCGGGCTGTTTGCCAGTGCTCTCGCGATCGCAACCCTCTGTTTCATACCACCGGAAAGCTCCCTTGGATAACTGTCACGGAATTTTTCCAGTTTGATGATCTTTAAATATTTATTCAGAATCTCTTCCTGCTGATCCGCCGGCATTTTCCGCAGTTTTAATCCGAACTTAATGTTATCTCCGACTGTCATCCACGGAAAAAGTGTATAGGACTGGAATACCATGCCACGATCCGCTCCAGGACCTATGATGTCACGATCCTGAATGACGATCTTTCCCGATGTCGCAGTGTCAAGACCGCCGATCATACGCAAAAGAGTGGATTTACCACAGCCGGACGGTCCTGCGATCGAAACAAATTCATTTTCCATGACATTGATGTTCACATCTTTCATCGCCTGGACATCGCCCTTGGCAGATGGATATATTTTCTGCAGATCTCTGACATAAACGGTACTGTTTGCAAGATTTGCCTCTATATGATCTTCCGCAGGCGGAAGTATATTCTTTTTTTTCTTAAAAAATCCCATATGCTAAAACCTTACCTTTCTAACGGTTTACGCAGCCGCCCACGGAAACAGTTTTTTATTTAAAAATGCAAAAATACGGTCCGTAATCAGTCCAAGCAGACCGATCAAAATAATGTTGGCAAAAATAGCGTCCGTCTTTAAGAAACGCTGCGATTTTAAGATTGTGTATCCAAGTCCTGTATTTGCAGCTACCAGTTCGGCGCTGACCAAATAGGTCCACGCCCAGCCGATCATCATACGCAGTGTTTCCATCAGTCTTGGCATCATTGCCGGAATCAGGATCTTAAAGATCGTCTTTGGAGTGTTTGAACCTAACGTATAACCGGCATTGATCAGATCATCCGGTACCGCAAGCGCATCATCCGCAACCATTAATACAAGCTGGAAAAATGTACCGATAAAAATGACCGTGATCTTCGCACTTTCTTCGATTCCTACCCATACCATGATAAGAGGTACAAATGCCGGAACCGGCATATAACGGACAAACTCACACAGTGGGCGAATAAATGCTTCTGCCTTTTTGAATGTTCCAACTAAAATACCGATCGGAACACCTAAAAGAACCGCATATACAAAACCAAGAGTGATACGGTAAATACTGATGCCTGTGTTCTGAAGCAGGCTTCCATCCTTGATGGACTCTATATAGTAGTTCACCACATTTTGTGGTTTCGGAAGAAAAATTTCCTTGATCGCACCACTTTCACTTGCAATCAGCCACGCAGCAAGTACAATGACAAATGAAAGTATTGCAAACAATAGATATTTTTTTCTGTCGATTTCCTTTCTTATCTTAATTCGAATCATTATTCTGCCCCCTTAATGTAGGTATCATCCAAAATAGAGCTTAAATCATCCGGGATCTCATTGATCATCTTGGTTGACAACAGGAACTCCGCCGATTTCTGTAACGTATAAGAAAGATAGGTATAATCATCTCCGTCTTTAAAAGTTTCTTCATTCTTTGCCTTATCAAAAATAGTAACACCGTCTAACATGGTCATATAATCATCTCTGGTAAGTTCTGCACCGTCGCAGATCGCCTGAATGAAATCATCATCTCTTGCATTTAATTTTTCAACACCATCAAACCAGGAATCGACGATTTTCTGTACCGCATCGGAACTTGAATCCAGCACTTCCTGTCTGACCGCAAGTGTATCCGGGATCAAACCAGGCTCTTCCTTTGTGCTGTACAAAAGTTTTCCACCTGCACCTATCGCTGTGGAAAGTGTCGGCTCCCAGAGCACTGCTGCATCGATACTTCCCGCAATGAATGCCGGGCCTGCATCGTTGATCGTCATATTGACAAAGTTGACATCATCGACCGTCATATTGTTTTCTTCTAATATTTTCAGCAAAAACATATGCTCTAAGGTACCAACCTCAGTTGCAACTGTCTTACCCTTTAAATCTTCAATACTGTTAATTCCATCCTGTACCACGATACCATCTGCACCGTAGGAATTATCATTGACTAAAACAACTTTAAAATCCACACCCTCATTGACCGGCGCTACCGCATCGGAAGCTGCGATACAGATACCATCCACCTGTCCGGAATAGAATGCAGTTAGGGAATCACTGTATACCGGGAAGAACTGGAGGTCAACATAGACACCATTCTGTTCAAAAATACCGGTGTCCTTCACGCCATACCATGCATACCAGCCGGACATCGGACTGACACCAAGGATGAACGGATTGCTCTCTGTTCCTTTTGCCTCTCCTGCATCTGCGGTCTTTTCCGTCGCTTTTGCACTATCACCATTTGCTGTACTGTTTCCTGATGTGCTGTTATTTCCACATCCTCCTAACATGGCAAGTGCCATCATTGCAATGAGCAGAATACTGATACTTCTCTTAATTTTTTTCATATGGTTGTCCTCCTCTTCCTCTTACTACGCTTACATGATCGCTTCGATTCCTTTTTCTCCGGTTCTTACGCGGATCGCATCATTAACCGGAAGTACAAAAATTTTTCCGTCTCCGGCATGATTCGTCTTATTAACCTCCACAACCGTGTCGATCAGTTTCTGTAAATCTTCATCCCTGACAAACATATCGATCATTCTTTTTGCGACCAGTCTGTGTTTTACCGGTGCGCCCTCATCATAATCGTAATGTACCGGACATTTTCCCCGCCCGATGATCTCACGGATCGTCATGGAATGAAATCCCGCCTGGTCTAAGGCATCTTTTGTCGGAAAATACATTTTAGGTCTTAATATAATCATTACCTCTTTCATCGCAGCACCTCCGTCCTATAACTCGTCTTTTCCACTGCTGATCGTGATTGCACGCTCCACATCGCTGACAAAAATTTTTCCATCTCCGTAGGTTCCGTTTTTATCCACTCTCGCGTTCTCAACAATTACTTTCAGCACCTTATCCACGTCCCCATCTTCCACAACAAGCATGATCAGTTCTTTGGGGATTTCATCATAATAGGTGTCACCTACTTTTAAACCTTTCTGTTTTCCACGTCCAAGCACGCTCATTTTGGTTGCTGCTGCAAAACCGCCTGCAAGCAGTGCATCGAGCACATCCTCTGATTTTTCCGGTCTGACAATCGCTTTTATCATCTTCATATTTGTTTCCTCCATTTCTTCCTGCTTATTGTTCATTAACAACTTCATTCCTTATTTATGCCTTTTATCATTACATGTTTGTTATTACGTCTTTATTGTTACACTTCGTACTTCCCGATATCAGTGATCTCCTTTGCGTTTGCCAGCCCGTATTCCTCACACAGAAATCCTTTTACAATCCTGCCATCTGACAATTCCACATCCCCGATACAGAGTGGCTTTTTTACCTGCTGTAAAAATGCTCCGATGCTCACAACCGGCAGTTCATAAATCTCTACCGCTATCGCAGCGCCCTTTTTATCGTCATATACCATGCCCGGTTTCTCCGGTACGGTATCCAGACGATACAGTCTGTAATGCGGTGCAGTATTTACGCTCTCTTTGTAGGATGCTTTAAGCTCTGTGAGCTGGCTCTCCAATGGAAATCCTTTTTTATGCAGTCCGCATACCGCAAACGGGATACTCTGTGTCTTTAAAAACTGCTCCGCCGTGCCAAGGATCTCGCCCTCCTGATCGGATAATGAGAAAATGGTAATTCCAAACGGAATGCCTGTATCTGCCGTATTTTCCGGCACTGCTATGGCGCACATATCAAGCAGGTTACAGTGATTTGTATAAAGTCCCATCTGACTGTTTGTGGAAATCGGATCTTTTCTGACATCATCTCTTTTAAATGTACCGCCCGCCGTCGGCATGATGAGAACGGCGTCTTTTAAAATGTGTCTTGCCCGCATCCGGTATTCCTGTAACTGGTGCATCGCCTCGAATACTTTTCTTGCCGTGTGCTCCGGTTTATCGCCTGACCTTAAAACTGTTTCTGTTACCGGAAATACTTTTCCCGGGTGGCTCTCCACGAAATCACCGAGATCTTTCCAGCGCTCTGCCACCCAGGGTCCGTCATAAAGAATGGATGCTGCCTTTGAAAACATCGTGTAATCGATATATTCCACGGTAATTCCCATATCCTCGATCCGCTTTTTCGCCTGTTCCCATTTTGCTTTGTAAATATCTTCATATGGTCCGTAAAATGTCACACCGTCTTTTGCCAGACAGATTTTTTTCGGAAGTTTTGGCAGTGGCTCTTTGTACTCCCTTGACCAGCAACATTCTTCATCCACGCCGCGTGCCGCAAGGTTGACTTTCTCTGCATCTTCCAGGCTGTTTGCAAACACGGTGACACAGTCAAGGCTTGCGCATGCCGGAACCACTCCTTTGGTCGACCAGGCGCCGAGAGACGGCTTGTAGCCGACCAGACAGTTTAATGCTGCCGGTACACGGCCGGAACCTGCGGTATCTGTTCCCAGTGAGAACGCTGCCATTCCAAGTGCCACAGAGACTGCGGAACCGGAACTTGATCCACCGCTGATCAGCTCTGGATCAAGTGCGTTTTTTACTTCTCCATAAGGGCTTCTTGTTCCGACAAGACCTGTTGCAAACTGGTCTAAGTTGGTTTTCCCGACCGGAAATGCACCTGCCCCGATCAGTTTTTTTACAACCGCTGCATCTTCTTTTGGATCATATGCATAATCCGGACACGCTGCTGTCGTAGGAGATCCCGCCACATCAATGTTGTCCTTGACTGCAAACGGGATACCCCATAATGGAAGTGATTCCATATCTTTTGGAAGTTTTTCAATGTAATCCATCATCCGTTTCAGATCCGGCGCGACAATCCAGATATTATAATCCCTGTACTTTTCTGCCCGGCGCACGATCTCGCCGGCAAGCTCCTCCGGACTAAGTGATCCTTCTTTATAACTGTTTCTGATCCATGTCATTGTCAGTTTTTTGGGGAAATATTTCATATTTATCACTCTCCTTTTACACGCGGATACTTGCCGCAAGCTGTCCGGAATTTACCTGTTCGCCCGGTTTTAAATATACTTTTTCAATGGTTCCGCTGTACTCTGCCGTAACCGGGAATTCCATTTTCATGCTCTCTAAGATCACAAGAGTGTCCCCCTCTCTGACCTTCTGTCCGTCCTCGACTAATACCTTCCATACACTTCCCGGAATATTGGTTCTTGCTGCCTCACAGCCGTCCGGTACGGTTTCTTCCACGATTGCCGGTGCATCCTGTGTCTCGGAATCAAACTCATCGAGTCCTTTTTCTTTCCACATCTTCCGCTCTGCCTCAAAAGATGCTTCCTGATGATCTTTAAATGCCCGGATCGTATCTTCATGTTCCTTTAAGAACTGCTCATATTTTCCAAGGTTGAAGCTTGTCTCTTCTATCTTAATCTTGAACCTGCCACGAAGAAAATCTTCTCTGTCTTTTAAGATTTCCTCTGCGCTGACCGGATAGAAACGGATCTGATCAAAGAAATCCAACAGCCATGGTTTTCCATGTTTGAAATATTCTGTCTCTTTTAACGGATTCCACATCTGAATGGTACGTCCGACAAACTGATAACCGCCAGGACCCTCCATACCATATACACACAGGTATGCGCCGCCGATTCCAACTGCATTTTCCGGTGTCCATGGTCTTGCCGGGTTGTATTTGGTCGTTACCATACGGTGTCTCGGATCAACGGGTGTTGCAACCGGAGCTCCAAGATAAACATCGCCAAGTCCAAGTACCAGATAATCCGCATCAAATACAATCTTCTTTACATCCTCTATGCTGTCTAAGCCGTTGATCCTGCGGATAAATTCCGGGTTGCTCGGACACCATGGTGCGTTTGGTCTTACCGTCTGCTGATAACGCTTCGCTGCAAGCTGTGTCTGCGGATCATCCCAGGATAACGGAAGCCAGATGATTCTTGACGGAACCGTTACATCGGAAAGTTCCGGTAATGTGCGGTTGGTTTCAAGTACCGCTGCAAGCATTTCCTTAAGGGAAATCTTTTCGATATCAAAATGTATCTGTAAGGAACGGATGCCCGGTGTCAGGTCAATGACCGGCAGATTTTTTTTCTTTAACTCCTGCATTAGAACGTGAACACGGAAACGGATCGCAATATCGAGTTCCATCTCTCCGTATTCCACCAGAATATTATCTTCACCATCAAGTCTTACAACGATCTTTGTTCCCGCTGACGTTTCCTCTGCGAGGATCGCGTAATGATAATCAAGATCTTTTTGCTCCGGCAGTACAACTTCTTGATATTCATGACGAAGATTTGCTTCCTCCGCTTCCCGGATTTCCTTTGCCTGATCTAAATCAAGAAGCCTGAAGTGAACTTTATCGCCCGGATGAAGCTGTCCTAATTTCCACATCTCGCCTTTTGCCGTTGTCACGGAACATACAAATCCGCCAAGGCTCGGACCGTCCGGTCCAAGTAAAATGGACTGGTCACCGGTCAGATCCAGGGTACCTACCGCATAGGCATTGTCGTGAATGTTTGACGGATGAAGTCCTGCCTCGCCGCCATCCTCCCGTACCCACTGAGGGATCGGGCCATTTAAACGGATACCGGTTCTCGCGCTGTTAAAGTTTACCTCATACTCAGATTCTGTTAAGGTCTTTAAGTATTCCGGTTTCAAATATTCCGGTGTCGGCTGTGGTCCCGGGATCACACCGATCGTCCACTCATTCGTCAGTTTTGGACGATATTTTTCCGGCATGGAATCGATCGAATCGATCACACATTTTTCCTGTAAACGAAGCACATCTCCGGTGCGTAAGGTACGTCCGTTGTGTCCGCCGAATTTTCCATCAATAAAGGTAGAACTGCTGCCCATGATCTTTGGCATATCAAATCCGCCTGCCACTAAGAGATAGGTTCTCATTCCGACTTTACAGTCTTTAAATTTCAGCACCTGCATGGCGGATGCATGTACCACCTGATACATCGGGATCTCCACTCCATCTAAGGTTGCCTTCATATCTGCACCTGTGATACAGAAACTTACGGTTGTACGGAAACGGTAACTGCCGCCTCTTAATGTCAGCTCTAATCCCGGTGCACTCTCATCATTGCCAAGAATGCTGTTTCCAATTCGGAAGTTATAAGCATCCATTGGGCCACAAGGTGGAACTCCTACAAACCAGTAACCGATCATGCCCGGATAATCCTGAACCGTTGTCTGTACTCCGCCGTCAAGTACTTCGATTGCATGCTCCTGTGGCATAAAATCTTTTAACATTCCGGTAAATAATGCACCGGTCTGATAGGTTTCTGTTTTTAACAGTGCTGCTAAATACTGCATATTTGAGGTAATTCCGTACACTCTTGAATCTTTAAGTACACGTTCCATCTTTGCGATCGCATCGGCACGGTCACTTCCATGTACGATCAGTTTTGCAAGCATCGGATCATAAAGGGATGTTACCTCCACACCTTTCTGGATCCAGGTCTCCACACGCGCTTCCGGTGAAAATGTAACCGCATCGATCTTTCCTGTGCCAGGGCGGAATCCGTTAATGCAGTCCTCAGCATAGACACGAACCTCGATCGCATGTCCCTGCGGCTTATGTACCAGTGATTTTATATTTTTTAACTCACCGGCAGCCTCTTTGACCATCCACTCCACAAGGTCGATCCCAAGTACCTCCTCTGTGATACCATGTTCCACCTGAAGTCTTGTATTTACCTCAAGGAAATAAAACCCTTCTGTCTGGTCATCATATAAAAACTCAACTGTTCCGGCACTTCTGTAAGAAGCCTCCTTTGCAAGCCGCTCTGCTGCCGCATACATTTTTTCCCTGACTTCATCCGAAAGATTCGGTGCCGGACTCTCCTCAACAACTTTCTGGTTTCTTCTCTGTACCGAACAGTCTCTCTCTGCCAGTGCTGTTGTCTCACCATATTCGTTGCCGAAAATCTGCACTTCCACATGGCGGGAACGTGTTACATATTTTTCAAGAAATACGCCGGCATCGTTAAAGTTCGCTGCAGCAAGATGACAAACTGCATCATAAGCCTGCCGTAATTCTTCGGTGGAGTTACAGATCCTCATTCCGATTCCACCGCCGCCTGCGGTGCTCTTTAAGATAACCGGATATCCGATTTTTTCTGCCTCTGTAACTGCTTCTTCCACTCCGGACAAAAGTCCGGTTCCAGGTAACAGTGGAACATCTGCCTTCTCTGCAAGTGCTCTTGCGGAATGTTTCAAACCGAATAACTTGATCTGTTCAGAATCCGGTCCAATGAACTTAATGCCGTTCTCCTCACATTCTTTCGCAAAATCTGTATTCTCACTCAAAAATCCGTATCCCGGATGGATGGCTTTTGCACCGGTATCCAGTGCAGCCTTTATGATCTTTTTTGTATCGAGGTATGTCTCTTTTGCCGTACCATCGCCAATGTATACTGCCTCGTCTGCACGTTCCACATGTAAACTATCCTGATCCGCCTTCGAATATACAGCAACACTGCCGATTCCCATTTTCTTTAAGGTACGTTCAATTCGAACTGCGATTGCTCCACGATTTGCTATCAGTACTTTATCAAACATAGGGAATCCTCCAAACTTTTTTCACATTTTTACTCTGCGTCCCAGATCAGCATCCTGATCGGGGTCGGGTTGTATGCATTACATGGATTATTGAGCTGCGGACAGTTGCTGACTAACACCATCGTATGCTCTAACGCTTTCATCTCCACATATTTGCCCGGTGCAGAAACACCATCATCGAATTTTGAACCGCCATCCTTTGACACCGGAACATTCATGAAAAAGTTAATGTTTGGGGCAAGGTCACGTTTCATGAAACCATGCGTATCGTCTGCAAGCTGTAACATGAAGCTGTCTCTGCAGTTGTGCATGTAAATTTTTTCTCTTGCATATCTTACTGTATTGCTCTGTGCGGAACATGCACCGCCGATCGTGTCATGACGTCCGGTTAGATCTGCCGTGATCTCTAACAACGGCTTTCCTGACTCAGTTCTTAGGATCGTACCTGTTGTCAGATAAATATTCTTCTGCATCACGATCGTTGGGATTGCTCCGTAATGATCCTCCGGGTTGGTCATGTCATAAAATGTGGTATCGACTGCCTGATTTCCTTCCATGTCTACAATTCTTAAGGACTGTCCCGGAAGCAGTTCATGCATCCAGCCTTTCCCAGCTTCCACGACTTCGTTATAAATTGCATTTTCTTCTTTTAAATCACTTGTTTTCTCTATAAATCCGTACATATCTCTTAACCTCCGTTTTCTACAACAATTTTCTCTGCCTGATTGTTTACTGATTTGGCTCCGTTCTGCCTTTTAACGTCCCAGCAGGTTGTAATATTCCCATGTATTTTCAAATGCTCTGTAGTTCTCCGGGCGATAGTTGACACATTCATCGGTCAGATCAACTTCCGGTGCATCATATACTTCGATGGAAACCGGAACCGAAGGAAATTCTTTTGCCGGATCTAACGGGTTTGGTGTATTTGATACGATAAAGATCATATCCATTTCCGTGCGGAGTGTTACGGTTGCTCCCTCTTTACAGTGGCCTTCCTCAAAATGCATGCTGCCATCTTCCTCAATGTAAACTTTTGAGAAAAGGTTCACGCACGGGACTAAATCTCTCGCGCTCATATTGTTGCGCACCAGCTCCATTTTGAAGTTCTCCTCACCGCAGCGGTACCAGTCATTTCTCATCTCCTGGTAAGTTGTCTTTCCGTATTTTTCATCGGTAAGAAGCCTTGTCGTATATCCTGAGATCGTATCATGCCATCCAAGGCTGTCCTCCACGATACTGGCCAACACACGTCCGTTATCGCTCATCAGCACATTTCCTTTTGTCAGGGAGGAAATAAACTGTGCTTTTAACGTATCCGGCATGTTATAGCGCTCCGAAGTATCTAACATGTTGTACATCAACATGGAAACATTTGCGTCATCGCCGAGCGCCTTGAAATGAATATATTTTCCACGTCCAATATTTCCTGACCATTTTTCTCCCGGTCTTAATGTCCTGCTCCAGATTTTCTTCATAATAATTTCCACCTTTCTTTGAATCTGCTGATCAAACGCTTATTTTGGGTACATAAAAAGAGGAAACGCAAAGGCTGCTTTTTATGCACCTTTGCATTTCCTCTTTCTGTTTTCTTATGCACTGATTGTAGCATCGGAAAAATAATGTGACAATTGAACTTTGTATGCATTTTTTTCTGTATAATTAGAACTTTTTTAGAACTTTGTAGAGTTATATGTCTCTAAAACATTACGAAGCTGCGCTCTGGTGTCTACCCCTACTTTTTCAAAAATATGGTAAACATGTTTTTTTACCGTAGAAAGACTGATCCCCATATTTTCCGCAATCTGGGCGTTTGACATGCCCCCGTCCATACAGAGCAGCGCTTCTTTTTCACGCTCCGACAGTTCAAATTCTGCTGCAAGATGCGTAAGCATCTTATTCCTGTCGCCTGCCGCCTGCTTTGTTCCATTGAGTAGTCCTGCCAGTTTATGGGAAAGGTGCCCCTTTAGCACTTCTAAGATAAACATATCTTTGTCCGAAAAATCCCCAAGAAGTTCACTTCGGAAAAAATTAACAATACCAATCGGTTTTCCATATCTGCGAAGCAGTATCCCCGCGCCAAACGGGATATGATTCGGTTTTAAAAATCCCTGATAAAACTCTGTTTTCTGCCGCAGTGACTCCTCCATAATATCGGTATCACGGTAAGTGATCGTATGCTCAGACAATTCAAATGTATATTTCATGTAGTCTTTTTCATAATAAGAATCCAGATATTCTTCATAGACTCCCGGCTCCATCTCAATAAAGGACGATTTTTCGCTTTCAATGCCGCCTGCTTCATTAAAAACAATAAAATATCCTTTCGTATATGGGATCAACATACGGTAAGTTTTTAACACCCGTTCCGTAAATTGATCAATATCGGTAATATCATACATTTCCAGCAACACTTTATTGATGGTCAGCCATTCTGTTTCTTTTAATGTGTTTTCCATATCTGCTCATTCCAACTCGTATTTTCCCCAATTCTATCACAGGAAAAATCATACGACAATATCCGTTAAAAGCAGCCGGATCCTGCTATTATTCTTCTGCCAGTAATTGTGACGGTTCCACTGGCTTCTCAATAATTCCTTTATCAAAATAGAAACCGGGGCATCTTTACTGGAAAAAATGAGTTTTCCAACTCCCTGCTCTACCGCGTTGCTAAGATATGGTTCCCATGTGACAGCCGCATCCAGATCACCGCTGATAAAAGATACTCCTGCATCCGAAGATGTCATATTGACAAGATCTACATCTGCATCTGTAAGACCTGCCGTCTCCAGCGCCTGCATCAGCAGATAATGTGACGTCTGGTTGATAGACACGCCGACTGTCTTTCCTTTCAGATCTGCAATACTGTTAATATCATTTTTGACAAGGATTCCATCCGCTCCGGCAGACTCGTCCACGATTGCCGTTACATCTAACATATCTTCTTCATACTGGCTCTCCGCAATGATCGCTGCATCCAAAGTTGTATACGCAAGATCAACTTTTCCAGCTAACAATGCTGAGCAGGATGCACTCGAATCATCAAAATCCACCATGGAAAAATCAAGTCCACAGTCCTTGAAAAATCCTTTATCCATCGCAACATAAAATGGCGCCAATCCAACAAACGGATTTGACGCCATCGTCAAAACAAATACCATCACAATTATTTTTTCTTCATCATTCACACACCTCTTTCTCACTGATCACCGATCCATGCTGTAAATATTCGATTGCCGCAAGTGCTGCCTCATGCGCCGTAAGAGAGGATCCTCCCGCAGCCTCGCGCACCACATGAATGTGATAATCATGCTGATGCGCATCCGCACAGGTATAATGTACGCAGACATCCGTCAGAAGACCAACTGCATAGATATGTTCAACGCCAAGTCCTTTTAACAAAATCTCCAGATCCGTCCCAAAGAAACCGCTGTACCGTCTTTTTACCATCTGATATTCTTCCGGCAGCGGCTCGATGCCATCAAAATAATCAGCCGCACCCGAAACATAATGGTTTGCATAGGCAAAAACATTTTTTTCAAAATGAGGCAGAAATGTCTGCAAAATTTCCATCTCATGATGATAAGCCCGCATCCCATATCTAATTTCTGGGGTTTAAAATACTCACGGTAAATCACCGATGCTCTTCGTTTCTCATCCGTTAAAAGATCGGTATCGCGGTATGCCATTGATTTTGTAAAATTGCACATCTGCATCAGATAGTCTTTTGCAAAATAAGTATCTAAGTATTTCCGTTTCATGACAGGATCCACATTTTCAAATACCGAATGCGCCACGTCTAACCTGCCGTCTTCATCTATCACTAAAAAATAACCCTGCGTATATGGAATCAATATACGGATCAGTTTTAAACATCTTTCTCCAAACGTCCCCAGGCTTCCGGCATAATAGATTTCCAGAAGAATGTCATTGAACATGCGCCATTCTTTTTCTGTCATAACGTAATATCCTCCACGGACACTCCAAGAGATGCCAGCTTTGCAATCGTCACTTTGATCTGATACTCTAGCTCCTGATTTTCCACCCCATTGTTTGCACGTTTGATGCGCTGTAAATCTGTATATTTATCAATTAAAACCGTGATCAGTTCTTTTTCTGTCATATCCTCCATCCTCACTACCGCCTTTCTCCGATATAAAAAATAATAGCCTGCGTTTTGCGAACATTCTATTGTTGTGAATTGTATCTGCATTCTGTAATTTTCTATATTTTAGCGGATTTTATTTTTGGTGTAAACATGCAACTTCCATTTATCTTTTGTACTTCCCACCATCTGTTTCCTGCTGTTGTTCACACCTATTGTGTAAACAGCAGCAATTTTCTTTCACAATCTGATGCCATGCCTGACTTTGTGCTTTTGTTCCTATTCCAGTTTTTGTCTATACAACAATCCCTGCACCTTTTATTCCTTCTCTTTCACATACACCGTCATGCGTTCCTTTGTTCCATCCTCACTGGCGTAGACATAAGACCTGCCAGCTGCTTTCGCAGTGATAACCCCGTTTGCATCTACCGACACCACATTGGAGTTAGAGCAGGAATACGCCGGCTGATTGCCGGAAGATACCGTCGCATTTACTCTTGCACGTTCCCCCGGATGAAGTGTAATCGTCGTCTGCTCAAATGTAATCTTTGGAGATCTGACCGTCACTTCACAATTTTTGCTGACTCCATCTACGGTTACAGTAATGACTGCCGTTCCATGTTTGACCGCGGTTACTTTTCCTGTTTCATCCACAGTCGCCACACTTTTTTTGTTGGTTTTCCACACTGGTGTTGTTTTTGATGTGGAAGATACCTTAAGTTTATACTTTTCCCGTCTGTATAACGAGATTTTAGACGGCATCAGGCGGACTGTCGGACTTTTTACTGTCACTTTACAATTCACAGATGTACCGTCAACCTTTGCAGTAACCGTAGTTGTTCCCGGCTTCTTTGCTGTTACTTTTCCATTTTCACTTACCGATGCAATGCTTGTCTTTGCCGACTTCCACGTCACCTTATGTCCGGTGGATGAGGTTGCCGTAAGCACTGCACTTTCCCCATTTTCCAATATCAGGCTGGTCTTATTTAAGGTAACTTTTGTCTTTGTGACAGTAACCTTACAGCTTGCCTCCGCATTTTTTGTTTTTGCCGTAATCGTCGCACTTCCCGCCTTTTTTGCGGTGATTTTTCCGTAGGTATTAACCGATGCGACCTTTGAATCACTGGATGTAAATGTCGGTTTTTTACTGCCGGATGAAACCACAGACAGACAATAAGTGTCCCCTGTTTTTAATGTTTTTTCATATGCACTTAAGAAAATGAACCCATATCCTGAGGCTGCATATACTTCTACTTTCTGATACTCTGAAATAAAAAGCATGGAAACCATGCAGAGGATGGCTAATGCCACCCGGATGACTTTTTTTCCTGATTTCATAGATATTTCCCCCAATCCTTCTCTGATTAATAGATGATATATTTCACAGATAAACCTGTTTTTACGGACAGATATCTGTCATCAAAACCATCTATTTTTTCGGATGGCGGGAATCGTACAAAAGAAAAGACTCTCCGGCGCATTTTCCCCACCAAAGAGCCTTAATATTAAATTATCATAGTCAATTACGGTTGTAAATCGAACAAATCATAAAGTTTTTATAACTCTGTCAAATTCCATACAGATCGGGTATCCTCCATCACTCATCACCAGTTTTGCATCAATCCCATAAATTTCCCGGATATTTTCCCTCGTGATCACTTCTGCCGGTCTTCCCTCACAGACAACCTTGCCATTTTTCAGTCCAATAATGTGATCTGCAAAGCGGCAGGCTTCGTTTAAGTCATGCAGCACCATCACGATCGTAAGCTGTTTTTCCCGGTTCATGCGCTCTAAAAGCTGCAGCACGTCCAGCTGATATGCCATATCCAGATATGTCGTCGGCTCATCAAGCAAGATCATTTCCGTCTCCTGCGCAAGTGTCATGGCGATCCATGCGCGCTGTCTCTGTCCGCCGGATAATTCTGTCACAAGGCGGCCGGAAATTTCTGTCAGACCTGTTTTTTCAAGTGCCCAGTCCACCTGCTCTATGTCGTGGCGGCTCATGCCTCCAATCGCTTTGCGGTAAGGAAAACGTCCGTAGGAAACCAGCTCACGCACGGTAATTGCATCCGGACAGGTCGGAGTCTGCGGGAGAACAGCAACTTTTTTGGCGATATGTTCTGCTTTTTCTTTGCGGATATCCATTCCATCAATCCTGACTTCTCCCCGTTTTGCGGGCAAAATTCTTGAAATCACTTTTAACAGTGTAGATTTCCCACAGCCGTTTGCACCGATGATGATCGTGATTTTTCCCTTTGGTATTTTTAAATTCATATCCTCTATGATCATGCGGTCCTCATATGCCGCCCAGAGTCCTTTTACCTCTATTGCATTTATTGTTTCCAAATCTTTGCTACTCCTTCCACATCAGGTATACAAAATACGGTACACCAACCAGCGACACCGCAATTCCCACAGGAATCTCGATTGGTGAAAATAAATTTCTTGCGACCGTATCTGCAAAAATCAGCATGACTGCAGCAATCAGCGATGCAAGAAGCAGTGATACCCGGTGTCCGTTTCCAACGATCTTTTTTGCTGCATGCGGCGCAAGCAGTCCGACAAAGCCGATATTTCCGGCAAATGCAGTCGATGCACCTGCAAGAATAACTGCACAGAGCAACATTTTTTTCCGTTCACGCTCGATGGAAATTCCCCAGCCAATCGCCGTTTCATCCGAAAAACTTAACGCGTCCAACATTCGTCCTTTATAAAAAATATATGCACCACCAAGTAAAATCACAGGTACCAAAGCTCTGACGTATGCCCATCCCGCTCCCCAGAGTGAGCCGGACGTCCATATCATTACCCGGTTATAATCCCCAGGACCTCCCTTGAACATAAAAAAAGTGATAAATGCATTTAGTCCGGCATTGATCCCAATTCCGGTCAAAAGCAGACGTTTTGGTTTTAATCCTTTCCTGCTGGAAAAAAAATAAATACAAAATGCCGCTGCAAGTGCCCCTGAAATTGCCATCAGTGGAAGCAGGTAAATAGAAAATGTCCCAAGTTCACTGAAATATGCGTTCGTCTGAAACTGGATAAACAGCACTGCTGCCGTTGCACCACCCGCATTGATGCCGATGATTCCCGGGTCAGCAAGCTCATTCCTTGTCATTGTCTGTAAAACACCGCCCGATATCGCAAGTCCTGCCGCCACAAAAATACCAAGCAGGATACGCGGTAAACGGATTCCAAAAATTGCCGTATTCTGTATTTTGGTTCCATTTCCAAGCAGCGTCGCAATGACCTCATGCACCGATATCTCATAACTTCCCCAGCAAAGTCCTAAAAGGATGGCACAGAAAAACAATACAATCACGCACGCAAAAACTGCTGTTTTTCTTTTTTTCATACGCATCATCCCCGCTCCTTTCCTGCCATATACAAAAAGAATGGTACTCCAAGCATTGCTGTAAAAATTCCAATCGGTACTTCATATGGCTGATAGATCATGCGCGCTGCAATATCCGCATAAGTTAAAAGTACTGCTCCACACAGAAAACTAAGCGGAATTACCCGCCTGTAATCTGTGCCGGCAAACAACCTTATCGTTTGTGGAATCATAAGTCCGACAAAACCTATTGTTTTTCCCACCACCACTGCTGCCGCACATAACGGAATCATCAAAAGAATTGTGATAAAACGCACCCTCTGCGGATGGATACCAAGTCCGGTTGCCATATCATCTCCAAGACTGATCACATTAATTTTCGGTGCAAGGAGCACTGCTGCCAGAAATCCCGGTATCCCTGCCGCTAAAATAATTTTTACATCCAGCCACGTTGCCCCGCGAAATCCACCGGATACCCAGAATCCAACCATCTGTGACTGGTTCGACAAAAGCCCCGCTACCGAAGTGAGTGCCGTAAAAAAAGTACTCATTGCCGTTCCCGCTAAAAGTAATTTTGTGATACTTAAATTTCCCGGATTTTTCATGGTAAATATAAGTACAAGCACGCCGGAAAAAAACGCTCCAAGCAATGCTGCAAGCAGCGTATTTCCCGCAGTTGCACCAACTCCCGACGCATAAAGAAGGGCGACAAAAAGCGTCGCCCCCTGACTGATCCCCAGCAGTGACGGTTCCGCAATCGGATTTCGCGTCACCCCCTGCATCATTGCTCCGGTCATTCCAAGGATACCGCCTGTCACCAGTACACAGATCACCCTCGGAAGCCGTACGTCGCGGATCATCATATCCGTAAGAGATCCTGTATTATGAAAAATGCCATTCCAGATATCCACCGGCAGAATCTTCATTGCGCCCATACAGACTGCAAGCAAAACTCCCAGTATCAGCAGACAGACACCTGCAATCGTAACACCCCAGGTCCGCTTAATTCTTTGCCGTTCCATCTAACATCTCCAAAATCTCATCTAAAAGCAGCTCACGTCCGATCGGACTGTAACCCTGATTAAAATACGGTGATGCCGGAAGTTCTACCACCTGTCCGCTCTGTACTGCCGGCAGACTGTTCCAGACTGCATTCTGGTCAAGTTCTGCTTTGTCTTCATCCGTTGCCATCAGGAAAATATAATCTGCTCCGATCGATGCCAGACCTTCATACGTTACGACCGGCAGGGAAATATCACTCTGCTCCGGCAGACCTTCCGGTTTTGCAAGTTCCATATCTTCATAAAGCACACTTCCAAATCCGGCACCTGTGAATACAAAGAACTGTCCACCGCTTGCTAAAAATGACAGATAACTGGTATCCTCTCCATATGCAGCACGAACTGCTTCTCCTGCTTCTTTCGCCTTCTCTTCATATGCACTGATCCACTGATCTGCCGCATCCTCTCTGCCAAATACCTGTGCAAGCGTGCGGATATCTTCTTTCCAGTTCAGCGCTTCTAACTGGATCATGACTGTCGGTGCGATCTCAGAAAGCTGGTCATACATTTTTTCCTGAACCGTGGAAATGATGATCAGGTCAGGGGCTAAATTCATAACTGCCTCAATATCCATCGTATCCTGCATACTGTAACCTAAAATTTCAGCTCCCTGTAATGTATCCTCAAGATAGGTTGGGAATTTTGTATAGTCATAAGCATCACTGTTTGCGGTTCCCACAACGGAATAGCCAAGGATCGATAAGATATCACTGTTGCCGCTTAAATCTACGATCCTCTGAGGATCTGCCGGAATCTCCACCTCACCGCGGACGTCCGTCACAATAATTGTCTCACCATTTTGTCCTTCCCCGGTTATCTGCGCTTCGCTCTCCGGTACTGCGGATGCCTGATCCTCTGTACTCTCCTGCACCGTATTTGTGTTACTTCCTGTGTCTGCATTTGCGTTGCTGCCTGTATTCCCACATCCCGCTAACAGGGTGATGGTAAGCATACCTGCCGTGATAATGGAAAATAAATGATTTTTTTTCATGTAAAAGTTCTCCTTTATGTTTTGTTTTCATTCTTCGCAATTGTTTTGTCTGCAAACTGCAAGATATATTGCAAGTGTTAGTTTGCACTAACAAAAGTAAGTCTATTTTATCATGCATTTGATTGTTTGCAAGTGTTGCATGGATATTGATAATTTTTGTTTAGCAAATGATTATTTTATTGCGGGAATGGGGAAAATGGGGTATAGAAATTAAGAAGGAGGTTTTTCTTAGATGCTCGTTTCAAGTACAGACGAATTTCAGGCTTTTATGTTTGAACAGCTTCATTTCTTACCGGAAGTGAATGGAAATTATACCTGTTACAGTGACAGGGAACACCCGGAGAGTGGGTATTGTTGTATTTATTGCCGCGAGGGGTATTATCAGCTTGGGATTGCAGATTATACGATTCCGGAGGATTTTTCGGTTTCTTTTCGGAACCCTGCGAGGCAGCTTCGGTTTGGGATGATGCTTTCCGGGAAAACGCATTTTAAGCTTTATCAAAAGGATGCGGCTTCTTTTACACCTTCTTCTTTTATTGTGCTGGAGGAAAATATCAAAGGCCAACAGGCATGGCGCGCCGGAGACCATTTTCACGGACTGGAACTGACGGTTTCGGCTGATTTTGTAGAAAATATTCTTCATCCTGTTTTTCCTGACTGTGTCAGTCTGTCCGCGTTTGAGACGAATTATACCTATAAGATGCTCCCCACCGGAGTGATCAATCTGCTGAACCAGATGCATTTTCTGCATGAAAAGGATACGCTCACACCGTTGTATTTAGAAGGGCTGATCTTACAGTGTCTCGCACTGCTTGCAGAAGAATTTACGGAAATATCATCTCATGTGATTGCACACACAATAAAAGTCAGCGATACAAGAACGATTACGCTCTCAACCGCTGACCTTTCTGCTGTGCACCTCGCACACGATATTCTGACTGAAAAATATAAAAACCCGCCCACCGTCCATGAACTGAGTGAGCAGGTTTCTTTATCCATGCAAAAACTAAATTATGCGTTTCTCCACGAATACGACACGACCATTTCCGACTATATTATCTCTCTTAAGATGGAATATGGGGCAAAACTGTTAAGTGAAACACTCCTTGGCATCGATGAAATTGCATTACAGTGCGGTTATCATTACCCCGCTAATTTTATACGGATGTTTAAAAAATATTATGGGGTGACACCTTTGCAGTTTCGGAAATTCATCACCAGATAAAACACAACTCCCGCTGCCACAACTCCGATCGAAATGATCTGTGATGTGGAAAGCACTCCAATGCTTCCGCGGTAGTCGTTCCGGAAAAATTCAATAATAAATCTTCCGATTCCGTAAAGCACCATATATCCTGCTGCGACCTGTCCCTCTTTCGGTTTTCTTCCCGCATAGAGCAGTAACAGTCCGCAGATCAGGAAATCCCCGGCAGATGACATCAGCTGTGTCGGCAGAAGTTTTACACCGTTCGGAGCAAAGTCGGAGTGGGTAAATGTGATGCTAAACCACGAATCCGTCTCCCTGCCGTAGCAGCAGCCTGCAAAGAAACAGCCGAGACGCCCGAATCCCTGTGCAAATGATACAGCAGGCATCACAAGATCAAAGTACGGCAGAAAACGTTCTTTTTTGACACGACAGTAGATCAGGCTGGCCAGCGCACCGCCGATGATCCCGCCGTAAACAACGTATCCGTTTTTAAAGTTCCAGAGTATGGACGGATCTTTTAAAATCTCCGGGATCTCTACAATATAATAGAGCAGCCTGCAGCCGATCATTCCACCGAAGATTGCGCAAAAGAAGATTCCATAGATAATATCCTCGTTCAAGCCACGTTTTTTTCCACGCTTTAAACACATCATAAGTGCCGCTGCAAAACCGATCGCAATCATAAGACCATACATATGAAATGTAACCGGTCCTATCTTTATATCATTAAACATATATTTTAATTTATCCTTTCTAATACCCATAAATATCATAAATCTCGTCCGTGTACACGCCCTGTTCTTTATAAACGATCAGCGGTTTTTCCACGGCAAGTCTTGATTTTCCACCGCGCAGCCCCTCGATCAGCACCATATTCGGTTCTTTATCCACGAACGGATAGACAAGCTGCATGCGCTTCGGCTCGATCTTGTACTCGACCATTTTACTCATGATCTCTGCGAGACGGAACGGCCGGTGCACCATATAAAACCTGCCTCCCGGCACAAGCATTTTCGCGGTTTCCCGCAAAATATCATCCAGTGTACATAGCACTTCATGTCTGGCGATCGCCTTTGCCGCAGACGGCGAATTTTGTCCATGTGTCCCGATCATATACGGCGGATTTGTGGTGATCACATCAAACGAAGATGCTCCAAATATCGCAGATGCCTCCTTGATATCTCCGGTCACGATCTCGATCTTATCCTCAAGATGGTTATAGCACACGCTCCGGCGTGCCATATCCGCACTTTCTTCCTGGATCTCAAGCGCCTTAAAATCTTCTGCTTCTGTTTTGGCTTCCATCAGGATCGGGATGATTCCCGTACCGGTACCAAGATCGAGCACGCGCTCCCCTTTTTTTGCCTTTGCAAACCCGGAAAGCAAAACGGCATCCATCCCAAAACAGAACCTTTTCGGATCCTGAATGATAAAATAGCCGTTGCGATGCAGTTCATCAAGTCTCTCCTGCTCATAAACCAGATTATTTGGCATCGTCAATTTTGGATTTTCCTCCCTTATCTTCTAATGCGGAAAGTTCCTTTAATTCCTGCGCAGTCAGCTTTACATAATCTCTTCTGCGTTTTGGCTTGAATTTCAGCTGATCCACAGAGTAATCACGGATTTCCTTTTCGTCATCCACTTCCACGAGTACTTTGACCATCTGGCGCAGTACACTGACGGAAGATACCTCTCCCTTTAAGCCATCATCCGTGGTCACATAATCCCCCACATTTGGCAGACGGCTGTTTAAATATTCATAAGTTTCTTCTTCATTTTTCAGACAGCACATCAGGCGTCCACAGACACCGGAAATCTTTGTCGGATTTAAGGACAGATTCTGCTCTTTTGCCATCTTGATGGATACCGGGACAAACTCGGAAAGATAGGAATGACAGCAAAGTTCTCTTCCACAGATTCCAATCCCACCCATGATCTTTGTCTCATCACGGACACCGATCTGGCGCAGCTCGATTCTGGTACGGAAGACCGCTGCAAGATCTTTTACCAGCTCGCGGAAATCGATACGTCCGTCCGCCGTAAAATAAAAGAGCAGCTTATTATTGTCAAACGTGTACTCCGCCTCCACCAGCTTCATATCAAGCTTATGTTTTGCTATCTTTTCCAGGCAGATCTTAAATGCCTCTTTTTCTTTTTCACGGTTCTTTAATGCTGTCTTTTCATCTGCCTCCGTTGCAATACGGATGACCGGTTTTAACGGCTGGATCACGCTGTCATCATTCACTTCCCTTGTCGGTATCATGACTGTTCCCAGCTCCACACCACGCGCAGTTTCCACAATTACGTGCATTCCTGCAGTCAGATCCAGATTTCCCGGTCCGAAATAATAAATTTTACCGGCATTCCGGAAACGGACTCCTACTATTTTTATCATGTTAATTCTCCTTTATGGTCAGCAGAAGCAGCTCGATCACCAGATCAAAATTTACATTTGCGTTTAAACGCACCTGTGCTTTTGACAGTGCCTGTAAAATTTCTTCGATTCCATTGTAAGAACTCTGCTCTGCCTGTCTTTTTATGTCATAGACCTCATCCTTGAAAATAAGGCCGTTTACATCCTTTGTTGCTTTATAATAAAGTACATCACGATACCAGATCATCATAAGATCAAAGTAATCGTTGATCTGAAGCTTATATTCACTGATCTGCTTTACCGCCTCTGTCATCTCATAGAGGTCGATGTCGTGCAGACGCTTGATGAGCTGAAGCGCAGATGCCTTTAATTCATTAAAATCATCCGATGCTGCAAGCTGGATCGCTTTTCCGACATTTCCCTGTGCAAATGCCACGCAGACATCTGCCTGGTAATCCGGAATCTGGTAATGTGCCATCAGAAATTTTTTGATCTTCTCATCCGGCACCGCCTTTAAATTCAGCGTCACACAGCGGGATAAGATCGTCGGAAGAAAACTCTCCGCATTGGTGGTCAAAAGCAGGATCACCGCATATGCAGGCGGCTCCTCGATTGTCTTTAGCAGTGCGTTCTGCGCCTGCTGGTTCATTTTTTCCGCTTCATCCACAATATAAATCTTATGTTTGCTGCTGTATGGCTTAATGACAATGTCATTGTTTAACTGTGTACGGATATCGTCTACCGAAATCGTATTCGGCTTCTCATGGCTGACATAGATGATATCCGGCTGGTTTTTGCCTGCCGCCTGTTTACAGGAATGACACTCCATACATGGCTCCGCTGTAAATTTATTTTCTATTCTTTCAGATTCTGTCTCACCTGCAAGTTCCTCTAACTTTTTATTTACTGCCTCACACTGCAGCGTCTGTGCAAATGCTTCTGCGATCATCATTTTTCCGGATTTGTCCGGTCCGTTTAATATATAAGCATGTGAAACTTTATCCATGGTAATCGCATTCTGCAGATGCTCTATGATCTGTTCATGTCCAACGATGTCCTTAAATGCTGGCATATAAATCCTCATTTCTGCACATATTTTTCATGTTTTCTTTTCTGCTACCAGATTTCCCGCCATGTGCGTGCGCCGTTTATCCAATCCACATCCAAAAAAGATCAGGTGAGGATATCTAATATCAATCCCCTTATCTCTCCGATCTTACTTAAAATCGCGATGTGGTCTTTCTCATCCTTTACCAGCTCCTGCGCCAGTTCATCCAGATTCGAATCGATCAGCTTGATCAGACCGTACACTCTGTGGCGTCCTCTCCGGTCAAGAAAATTCTCCCTGGAAAACTTGTGGGACCGGAATACCACTTCATTCATAAATTCGCGGATCAGACCGCGGTATTTTTTCATATCACGGATATCCATATGCTGCGCAATACGGTTGCCCTGCGCTGTAATGTCAGAAAGAAGCATGTCCACTTTTGCCTGCAGATCCGCATCCGTGATCGCACTCGCAAGCGTAAACTTAAAGGAACCATCTCCCTGTACATTCTGATTGGTATCCGGTACCTGTGTAACCTCTGTTACATGATTTAATTTGTTAATATCCAAGGCTGACACCTTCTTCCTGTAAAAAAGTAACTATTCCTGCTCTTCGATATACGCAGCGATCGCATTCTCCGTCTCTTCTAACGACTCATTGCAAAATCTTTTTGTGATTCCTGCTTCTTTTAATTTTTCCTCGGAAAAATCTTTTTCATCCGCAAGAAACCGCCGGCATAATTCCTCATATTTCGGATTTTCCTGCCTCCGCTCTCTCTCAAGCGCACGCTGTAAGCGCATACCATCCTCTACTTCTATATATATCGGAACAACGTTCTCCGTTCCGAAGTATTCCCGTATCTTAAGATAGGACTCTAACGTTCCGATCAGAAGATAACTCTGATGGTCTAAATCAACCTGATGGTCTGCCACCGTAAAGTACTTCCAGATGCCGTGGATCGTATGATACGCACGCAATTCGATAATTTTCCCCTCTGCTTCAAGCTTTTCCACTGTATCTTCATCACAGAAATAATATGATACACCGTTTTCTTCCCCGGCACGCATCGGTCTTGTCGTGTACGGAACCACAGTCTTTAACCTGAGTTTCTCATCTTTCATCAGCATCCCGTACAAAGTATCTTTACCGGATGAGCTTTTTCCCATCATGTAATATATTTTTCCCATTTGTCCTGCCTTATCAGTATAATATAGTCTTTAAAAATATACAATCTTTATCCGCTCCGCAAAAAGATCCGTGCTCCCCTGTAAATTCAATTTCAAACTGATACAGGTGCGAAGTCTTTCAATAAATTCTGCGGTGATGGACTCCCCTGGAACGATCAAAGGGATTCCCGGCGGATACAGAAAGATAAAATCTGCTGAAACCCTGCCTGCTGCTTCGTCAAAAGATACCTCTGCGGTTTCTTTTTCCTCCGCTTCATAGATCTGCATCTGAGCCGGATTCGGACGGTAAACTTCTTTTATGAAAGAACCTCTGTGAACCTGTTGTTCATACATGTTTTCCATCGAACCATCCGTCTCATTTCCGTATCTTACCTTTTTTTCATTCATGACCTGCTGCTTTTTTGCAGTATCTGCCCCACACAGTTCCCTGTCAATCTCATGCAGTGCAGCCGACAATCTCTGATATCCTTCTTCCTGATCCATAATACTTGTCATCGCAAGCGCATAATCTCCGGATGCCATTTCAAGCTGAAGATGATATTTTAAAAGTAATTCCTGATACAGCCACTCACCGCTTTTGCTGCTGTCACGGACAAATATAACAATTTTAGAATCATCCCAGGCAAATGCCTCTTCTTTGGATAAATCCTTCCCTGTCATCACATGCAGTCTTTTCAAATCTTCACAGTTTTTATAAAATTTATTTAATTCGTGTCTGTAATTGTCAAATAATTCCGCTCCATGTTCCTTTACGGTACGGATACATACTTCCATTCCCGCCATAAGAATATACGAAGGAGAACTTGTTTCATAAATTCCAAGATATTTTTCTATGCGTGATTTTGAAATCAGATCTGAATTTAAATGAAGCAGTGCCGTCTGTGTAAAAGATGGAAGTGTCTTATGCAGGCTCTCGATCACGGCGTCTGCTCCGAGCCTTACCGCATTTTGCGGAAATTCCCCTCCAAATCCAAGATGTGCTCCATGTGCTGAATCCACGATCAGCGGAATCCCGTGCACATGCGCGACTTTGGCGATTCCTTCAATATCAGAGATAACCCCCTCATACGTCGGCGATGTGATCACGACTGCCGAGGTCTCCGGATCTTTTTTTAGTGCATCCTCCACCTGCCGTGGTGTGATCTGTCCCTGAATCCCACATTCTGTCACCGCCGGATAAAGATATTCTGCAGTCAGTTCCGATAAAAACAGGGCATGATATACCGCTTTATGGCTATTTCTGGCTACCAGAATCCTGCCCCGTTTTTTCACTGCTGCACAGATTGATGCAAGAATCCCGCAGGTGCTGCCATTGACAAGATAATAACAATGTGCAGAACCGTAGAGATCAGCCGCACGCTGCTGTGCCTCTTTTAAAATTCCCTCTGCGTGGTGCAGGTTGTCAAACCCATCGATCTCCGTAATATCTATCCCGTATACTTCCGGAAAAGGCAGCGGATTTCTTTTATGTCCCGGCATATGAAACGGATAGACATCACTCTTCCCATATGCCTCTAATGCCTGATCTAAATACCTCATCTGCTACCGCCTTTCTGCTTACACATTTATTTTAACACTTTACATACCAGCCTGACTACTTTAAAATAAGAACATCTTTGGAAAAGAATGGAGTAATAGATCTATTATGAATTACGCACTTGTGATCCTTTGCGGTGGAAACAGTGTCCGCATGGGAACGGATAAAGCACTTTTACCTTTTGGTGACTGCTGCCTCTTAGAATATCTTGTACACAAATTTAAACCATATTTTTCAACCATATATCTCTCCGTAAAATATATTGGAGATTATGCGTATCTGAATCTCCCGGTCACGGAGATTGCGGATGTCTACGGCAATGCCGGACCGATGTCCGGCGTTTTTTCCGGTCTGTCCATGATCAATGAGGATGCCGCTTTCTTCATGTCCGTGGATACCCCTTTTATGGAACCGGAAACCGGAATTGCACTTTTAGATGCGATCGGCGATGCAGATATCTGCATGGTTCGCGGAAAAGCAGGCTACTTAGATCCTGCTACCGCCGCCTATTCAAAAAACTGTATTCCAACGATCGGGAAAAGCCTCATTCTCCGTCAGTTTACCTTTGATGCGCTTCGCGAAAAATGCAAAACAGTCTGCGTGACGGAAAAAGCACTTGCCGCCTGCACAGACATTCCGGTAGACCGACAGTTTTTCAACTTAGATACCAGACAGGATTATTATCAGGCACTGAAAATTTATCTTCAGTTATAACACCGAAATCTGTCTGCGACCGCTTTACCCAAGGAAACGCGCCAGTTCCGGCATCCAGTCTCCAAAAAATACTTCGTCCCTGCAGACAGCCTCCCACATATCTCCGAGGAAATGATGAAAACACTCCATCTCCTCCTCCCATTTTAAAGTTTCCGTCCCGGCGATTGCACTGTGCCTGCAAAACTTTTCCCAGCGCTTTTTCATATAAGGATAATCCCGGTAGGAAAAAATCTGCTCCGCGCGCTCCATATCAGGGATCATTTCTTCGGTTTTGCACATATCTTCGAGCAGCTCACATACATGTCTTCCATTTAAGGTTTCGTTTCGCAATATAAAAAATACTTCCCTGTATATTTCCATATCCGGGATCAGTTCCATATCCCGCAGAATCACAAAAATCTGTTTTGCCAGCACCAGTTCCGCCGGAAATTCCTTCCATTCGATCTGCACTGTCTCATCCATCAAAAATGGAATCTGTCTTTCGACCAGTCCCCAGATTTTTCCCAGATGCATAAAATGAATACCGACAGTCACCGGAACCTTCATCTCCTCAAACTGCCCCTGCAGTTCCAGACATGTCCCCGCCTGCTGCGAGGATATCGTTCCTTTCCATCTTACGGGACTTTGTTCTTTCTTTTGCAGGTACAGCTGCAACAGCTTTTCCGGAATACGCTCATCCGGCTCACAGAAAAAGTCCAGCTTCAGTATATTTTTCTTGCGGTACTGTTCTAATCCCAACACGGTTCCATTCCGTAATAAAAACCGATTTTTAAATTCAGAAGCGGAAAATCTGAGCATAAATTCTTCCAAAACAAATCCGGCAAGCAGATTTGAAAATGGTATCTTCCATTCTTCACTTTTTTCCTGTAAATCCGCTATTTTATATTTTTTATCCTCCATTTAAAGCCATACCCCTATCATCGATTGTACTTTTTTCACCACACGGCGTTCTCTGGCGTATTTCATCAGATTTGCTATATCCTTTTTTTCATCTTTTATATAAGAAAGAACACCTTCCTGAAAAACTGCCCGTTCCATCTTATCTTCATATTTTAGACACTCACAGATCAGTCTGTCTTTATCAAAAATCTGCATCTTTGCATTTCCAAAGTCGATCCTGTCCACACCAGACTGTAACGTCTCCGGCTCCGCATAAAACGGTGTGACCTGCGGAAACTCCAGCTTAAATCTGGATTTCGACGTATTTTTATCCACTGCGATCTGATATCCGTATGGTTTTCTTTTGATATAGCCATACGCATACAATGCACACTCCATCGTAAGCACCGCATCCGGAAATAATTTTACAATCAGTTCATCCTCCGAATAATCCCCGATGCGAATGGTATAATATCCACTTTTGATCCGGATCAGGTCCCCTTTTTCCACAAAATCGAGAATTCTCCGGTAATCAATGTGCAATTCTTCCAACTGATTTTTCTTTACGATCCCACCGTGTGCCACAATAAACTCCTTGACTTTCTGCAAGATCAGTTCTCTTTTTTCATTGACTGCATATGATTCTGACATAATAACCCCATTTCTGCGTTCCCTGCGCATAATGCGAACCCCAATTCCCAATAGTTACTAGTGTTGTGTCTATATTTCCCGCTCAAAACTTTCACTTGTGGTACTAAATTTAATATAATCAAAACTATATTCTCTGTCAATCATATGTAATTTTCCTATGTACAATAGAACACACTCTCCACGGATATTCTATTGTCAGGAATTAAAAAAATCGCCTGCAACTTTTATGTTCCAGACGATTTTCTTTTAAATTTTTATTATCTGCGTCTTCTACGTCTTTTATTGCGTTTCTTTTCACGCTTAAATAATCTTTTATGTTCTTTTCGCACTTCAAAATTATGTTTTATGATATAAAAGTTATCTGCAACTTTCTTTATAATAATCCCAAGAACAAGTAAGACAAGAACTACAACCACCACGGTTATGATCGTACTCATCCTGATCTGTATTTTTGAAACATGCTCTGTTTCTTCCGTCTGTGCCTCTTCGCTTACGTCTGTCTGATTGCTGAATTTATATTCCGGCACCTGCACGTTTGTTTTTACAATATCTGCCTTTCCAACCTCGTGCCCCGCATAAGTATACTCAATTGTTCCAACCGTATCATTCGTCACATCGTCATAGACAATTTTTGACGTCGCATCGGAAAACTCCGCTGTCTTTGGAAGTACAATACCTGCATCTTTGTCAATATCCACAAACGGTTCATTTGTATTGAGTGTGCCTGCATTTTTTTGTTCCGCCGACGTATAATTTGTCTCGTTTTCCGCAATATTAAAAAGCTGGAAATTGTCAAAACAGTAATCAAACAGATTTCTGCTGTCAAGCCATTGATTTGGTGACTGCGTATTCATGACTACGCAGATCAGTGTCATTCCATCACGTTCTGCATAAGTTACCAGCGTACTGTTTGCCGCATTGGTATACCCCGTCTTTCCACCGGTACAGCCATCATACACATACTTGTTGGTCTGGAATGGATAAAGCATCTCGTTATGATTCTGCAGATCTGTCTGCTCTGCGTGTTTGTTCGTCGGCGGGATCGTATAACGTGCGGTTCCCACAATAATCCGAAATGTCTCATTCTGATATGCTGCCCTTGCGATCAATGCCATATCATAGCAGCAGGTATAATGGTTTTCATCATGCAGACCATGTGGATTGGCAAAATGTGTATTCTGACAGCCAAGTTCTTTGGCTTTTTCATTCATCATCGCAACAAAATTTTCAATGGTGCCCCCTACATGCTCTGCAACCGCATATGCACACTCATTTGCCGACGCAAGCATAACCGCATAGAGACACTGTTCCATCGTCATCTGTTCGCCATAGTCCCTTGCAATACCGGATCCTTCCGTATTATCGATCGCGGCATCTGAAAAAGTCACAATATCATTCAAGTCTGAATTTTCCAGTGCGATCAGCGTTGTCATGATCTTTGTGATACTTGCCGGATAATGCGCCTCTAAACTATCACAATCATAAAGGACTGTCCCTGTAGAAGCCTCCATCACGATCACATTCGGGGATACGACCTCAGGACCTTCCGGCCAGTATTCTGCCGCATAGACCGGGATACACATACTTCCGGTCAGCAGTATCATTCCAAGCAGTAAACATAAGAAGCGGGTTATTTTATGATTTCTATCTATTTTATATCTCATTTTTTAATAAGTAATCTCCTGATTTATAAGTACATCTTTGCTAGTATCAGTATAAACTTTGAAAAAAATACATGCAACCTTTATGCGCAAATTTTCTTTTAAGGTTTTCTTAAAATAATGCTACTTTTTTTCATTGTTTTATTGTAAAATACCTCTGTGTGCTTTTTGCACACTTTTCTGTATGAAAATAATTTTTTCGGACAACGATTTTCTGTACACTTTACAACGAAAGGCAGGATTATAACTTATATGCGATTAAGAAATATCCCAGGTGCTGATGAAGCAATTTTAAACAGTGAATACTGCATCAAGGAACCAGAGTCAAAAAAAGGGAACTGGCAGTCAGTTTTTTCTTCCACCCAGCCTCTCCATATTGAAATTGGAATGGGAAAAGGCCGTTTTATCATGGATATGGCTGCGGCGCACCCGGACATCAATTACCTCGGTATCGAACGCTATTCGAGTGTACTTTTACGTGCGCTTCAGAAAATGGAAGAAACTCCTATGCCAAACTTAAGATTCATCTGCATGGACGCCGCTGATGTCACAGAGGTTTTTGCCAAAGATGAAGTTTCCCGCATTTATCTGAACTTTTCAGATCCCTGGCCGAAAGACCGTCATGCAAAACGCCGTCTTACCTCCCGTCAGTTTTTTGCGCGTTACGATGCCATTTTAAAACCGGATGGCAGACTGGAGTTTAAGACCGACAATCAGGATCTCTTTACCTTTTCCTTAGAGGAAATCCCGGAAGCTGGATGGCATTTAGATGCCTCCACCCGAGATCTCCATCATGATTCTGTTTTAAATGAAGGAAATATTATGACAGAGTACGAAGAAAAATTCTCCTCAAAAGGAAATCCGATCTGTAAACTCATTGCCTCCCGCTAATTGCATGTTGTATACAATTTATTGACAAAAAAACAGAGCCGTCGTAATTTTGATCTTGTTTTCAAAATTATGGCGGCTCTGTTTCTTATGGGTAATTTTATATTGGATATCACACAGTAAAGATTGAACAAAAAAAAGCACCAACCCCATAGCCATCTGCTATAAAATCGGTACTTCGTAATGCGCCACCAGGGGTTCGAACCCTGGACACCCTGATTAAGAGTCAGGTGCTCTGCCAGCTGAGCTAGTGGCGCATATGTTTATCTCTCGTGAACACAAATGATATTATATATTAATTTTTTTTAAATTGCAAGCGTTTTTTTAGAAAATCTTCATTTTTTTCATTGGCGGATTTTCTATTCTGTGGTATTTTATTCATGGACTGAAAAACGCACTTTTTTAGTCTATCAAATTTAAAGGAGGTCACTCATTTATCATGCGTGTTGATGAAAGACTATTAAAATATGTTTCCTATTGGACTACTTCGAGTGAAGATTCCGATACGATTCCTTCTACGGACAGACAATTTAACCTGGCAAAAGAATTAGAAAAAGAATTACTTGATCTTGGTTTACAGAAAGTAACACTGACAGACCACTGTTACATCTACGGCCTGATCCCGGCTACCCCTGGATACGAAGACAAAAAAGCGGTCGGCTTTATTTCCCATATGGATACGGCACCTGATTTTTCCGGTGAAAATGTCAAACCCCAGATCATTCCGGATTACAACGGTGAGGATGTTATTTTAAAAGGAACCGGTGACGTTTTAAAAACATCTGATTTTCCGGAATTGAAAACTTTAAAGGGCAGAACCCTGATCACGACAGACGGCACAACTCTGCTTGGTGCAGACGATAAGGCAGGCGTTGCTGAGATCATGACTGCTGCTGAACAGCTCATCTCCTCTGACATTCCACACGGCGATATCTGGATCGGGTTTACACCGGATGAGGAAGTCGGACGTGGTGCGGATCTGTTTGATCTTGACTACTTTAAAGCAGATTTTGCTTACACGGTAGATGGCGATTACGAGGGTGAAGTTGCCTATGAAAACTTTAATGCCGCAAGCGCAGTTTTCGCTGTCAAAGGCGTGAATGTCCACCCTGGTGAGGCGAAAGATATCATGGTCAATGCCGCTCTCGTTGCATGTGAGATCCAGTCTCAGCTTCCTCCAATGGAAACGCCTGCCCACACCGAGGGAAGAGAAGGTTTCTATCATCTGACCGATATGTCCGGCGACGTTGCCGCAGCAACTCTTTCCTACATCATTCGTGATCACGATAAAGTGATGTTTGAAACACGTCAGAAAAAAATGCAGGAAATCGCAGATTCCATGAACCAAAAATACGGTGTCGGAACTGTTACACTGACTATCCACGATTCCTACGCAAATATGTTGGAAATCATTGAGAAAAATACTTATGTTGTGGATATCGCAAAGAAAGCTATTTCTTCTGTTGGTCTTGAACCAATCTCACGTCCGGTACGCGGCGGTACCGACGGCGCGCGTTTAAGCTTTATGGGACTTCCGTGCCCGAATCTTGGCACAGGCGGTTACGGTTTCCACGGTCCATTCGAACACATCAGTGTGGAGGGAATGAAAACTGCTGTAGCTGTAATCAAAGAGATCGTGCGCATTACCGCAGAGCTTTGATGACCAAATGCCAAAAAGGGCGTGTGAAAAAGTAAGAATCATTTTTTCACACGCCCTTTCAAATACATCTTTAATTGCGTTTTACTTATGATGCATTTCTATAAATTTGCGATCAACGCTGCAATTTCATCCGGTGTCATGATCTTATTTGGATTGCTCATATCTGCCATGGATGAAGACGCTTCCTGTGCCGGTACTTCTTCGATGACTGACTCATCTGCAGATACCGGAATTTCTTCCGTAACGGTTGTCTCTTCCGGAATTTTTACTTCTTCAATCACTGACTCATCCGCAGATACCGGAATTTCTTCTGTCAAAGTTACTGCATCCGTATCCGGCTCTACTGTTGCTTCCTCCGTAATCGGAACTTCTTCCGCTTCCACTTCTTCTACCGGTTCTGCCTGCACCTCCTCCGCGGCTGATGCAGCATCGTTCAAATCATCAAAAACCGGCATCTCGCCGATTGACGGTTCCTCATCTATCAGGGATGTATCGGCTGCTTCCGGCTCTTCCTCTTCCATTAACGGCATCTCGCCGATTGACGGTTCCTCATCTATCAGGGATGTATCGGCTGCTTCCGGTTCTTCTTCATCCATTAATGGCATTTCGCCGATTACCGGTTCCTCATCCAGATCTCCGCCGTCAGTTAAATCCGGGAGTTCTGTTTCTGATAATTCTTCTCCCAATGTTGGCAGTTCCATATTAGACAGATCTTCATCCATTGCCGGCATTCCCAGATCCGGCAACTCTTCATCTTCTGTCGGCACTCCAAGATCCGGCAGCTCTTCATCTTCTGTCGGCATTCCTGAATCCGGCAACTCTTCATCTTCTGTCGGCATTCCTGAATCCGGCAACTCTTCACTTTCTGTCGGCATTCCATGATCCGGCAACTCTTCATCTTCTGTCGGCATTCCATGATCCGGTAATTCTTCACTTTCTGCCGGCATTCCTGGATCCGGTAATTCTTCATCCATTGCCGGGGAAACAGCTGCCATAACCGGCACTTCCGCAGCAGGATTCTCCTTTACTGAACCAACAGCCTGACTTACCGCCTCTTTCACATAAGTATGTATCTGCTCTATGGCAGATGCAAGTTCTTTCTCCAATGTGTCATGAATCATATTTGACAAAACATCCTGCATGTCACTCTGCAGTGATTCTTTGACATCATTTAAATTATCAAGAACTAATTTCTGACTTTGCGTCAATTCCTGTAATTTTTCATCCATCAGGTTTCTCTGCATGTCCATGATCTGCTGACTGTTTTCAGAAAGCTTTTCTTCTACTTCCAGCGTCTTTTCAATTACCTGCTCATTCGAATGCATAAGAGCATCTGTATTTTCTTTATTGCGTGCAAGCGTCAGCTTTGCAATTGCCTTCTGTGCCGTAATGATCTCATCCGCTGGAACTGCAACTTTTTCTCCGATATTATCTATCTTTTCCGCTAACTTTTTCTGCATCAGATAATTGGCTTTTCCTGTACGCAGCAGTTCTTCTACCTGTTCATCCAAATGGGCTTTTTCCTCATTTTTCATCCTATGGATATATGTGACAAGCAAACCTGTCCACACTAAAATAAGCGCTGCAATAATACCAACAACCATCATTTTTGATGCATTTTTCAAAACTAAATACAGATCAATCCACAAAAATGGTATCAATATCGATGATATAAAAATCATAATACGATTGACATCTATCTTCTTTGGTTTCTTTAATGAATTGTCTTTTGCCATAACAGAACCTCCCGCTTTTTGCACTATCATGCATGGATTTATAGTCTATATTTTAACACATTAAAACAAGCCTGAAAACATCCATTATAAAATATTTACATCCCATCACTTATCCGTTCGCAACACTGTTACAGACTGTTGAAACCGGCCATGATTTCCTAAGTGCCATATAAGAAATCAGAAAATTTGCAAACCAGCCGGCAGGTACAGCAAGCCAGACAAATGCAATGCCAAAACATGGTGCAAAAATCATGGCAACAGACAGGCGGATCGCAAGGTTAACTATATTGGCAATGAGAAATGGGCGCATAATCCCAAGTCCACGCAGAACTCCATCTGTTGCCATCTTAATACCCATGAAGATGAAAAAACAGCCAAGCCATCTCATATAATCCCCGGACACCTGATATGCTAAGTCAGTTCCATCTTTACCCAGGAATAATGAAGAAATCTGTGTGTACATGGTTTCAATAACTACAAATGCAAGAATTGCGAAACACAGGTCTAATACCAGCGCAGCGTGATATCCTTTTTTGATGCGGTTAATTTTCTTTGCACCAAGATTCTGTGAGACATACGGTGAAACCGCATTGCCGATGGACACAAATATCAACGAAAAAACATTCTCTACTCTCATTGTTGCCGCATAACCTGCGAGTGCCTGTGTACCAAATGGATTTACAACTGCCTGTACGATCATCATACCAATTGACACTGTGGACTGCTGGAGAATCGACGGTACAGCAATTTTGAGCATCAAATGTAATTCCTGACCATCAAACCACTGAAATTGACTCTTATATTGACGCATCCGGCAAAAGAAAATCAGAAATGAAAATACCGCAGAAATCCCCTGTGCAATAAGGGTTGCAAGAGCTGCCCCGAACACACCGAGACCAAGTCCTGCCACCATCCAAAGATCCATAAGAATATTTAAAATAGAAGAAAATATCAAAAGACCCAATGGTATTTTTGATTCTCCAATTGAGTTAAACATCGTTGAAAAAATATTATACATAAACAGAAATGGAAATCCTGCGAAATAAATGCGGAGATACTGTACTGCTTCTTCCAGTATATCAGTTGGTGTCTGTAATAAATTCATCATTGAATGTGAAAAACAAAAACCAAAGCCACCCAGAAGCAGGCTTAAAATCAGAAAACTGACCAACGATGTTGACACAATTGTTTTCATTTTACCATAATCTCCGGCACCAAAATAGCGGCTTACGAGCACACCGGCACCGACACCGGCACCTAATGCCACACAAATAAATACATTCGTTAGTGCAGCACAGGCACCGACAGCTGCAAGTGCAGAGGAACCGACAAACTGACCAACAATGATGGAATCAGCCATATATACACTTGCTGAAAAAAACTGCCGAGAATCATCGGCATTGCAAATATTGTCAGTGCTTTAAGGGGCTCATCTGTGATTAAATATTCATCTTTTGACATTATCATATTTCTCCCTTTTCCCAGAGACTCTGCTCTGGCAAATTTCACAGATATTGTACCATAAATTTCAGCAAAAAGTCCTGTAATCTCGTGAAAACACCATCATCATATCCAAATGTTCTCTTTCCATGGACTTCCATACTTTCGGATACCTCCAGACAAGTGTCTGAAAACTTCTCCCACAGCCTGAATACCATAACCGGGGTAAATTGGCTCACACTGCCCCCTTCCCAGACACCATCTTTTTCCTGATATATAGCTGGTGTAAACTTTTCAGATTTTTTATTTTATCGTTACAGACAGTATTCACATGCTGTGCATATGGAAATATTTTCCCCGCTTCTTTCATTTCTGTAAATTGTTCTTTGTTATCAAAATGTCCTGTCATTAGTTTTACAAATCTTTCTACATTCACTATAATTTCCTGCCTTTCTGCAGATATTACTGCTCTTAAAACATAAGCTGAAGCCCCATTACAATGATCCACATATATGCGCAGGTCTTTGGTATCATTAATAATCCGACCTGCGGTTTTGTTTTACTGAACAGTGTTACCGGAAGATAACATCCAAAAGAAATAATGATGGCTGCAGCCATCCTCGTCATATGATATCCATATGTATTTCCGGAAATCAGATATAAGATCATTACACCTATACCGGTAACAGCAAAGACCGCATTTCTTATGACAGATAATTTCATATTTCCTTCATCTGTACACCAGTTATTCTGCGGAAACATACAGATCACAATTCTGATAACCGCTGATATCCATATAACAACCTCAATGACTACTGGTATTTTTAATTCCGGGAATGTATATTTCCATATATACATTAAAAGAATATAAAACATCGTCATTGTGATAGACGATACCTGCAATCCAATTCCAAGCTGTCTCTTTATTTTATCATTGGTTCCACGTACAGCCCTTATAATTCTTGGCACCAGATGAAAAGCATCCCCTCCACAAAGTGTCAATGTCAGTATTCCATATAGTACATACAGGATATTTCCTTTTGAGAATAAAAAAAATAAGACTGCTGCTGCCAGATCAAAAGTCAGATACACTGCATCAAAAACTGCTTCCATCAAATCCGGAATCTTTGGTTTATAATTACTCTTTTTCATTTGCTCTCTCCTCTTAATAGTTCTTCCGCATTGTTACAAATTCTGTCAAATACATTCATACACACATGCTTTTCTTCTTCTGTCAGCCCTCTTAAAACATTCTGTGCAAACTGTTTTTGTGCGTTTAATCCTGCGTCCACGATAAGTGCCGCATCATCCAGAAGGACAATTTCAATATGTTTTTTATTATCTTTACTTTGTTTTCTTTTTATAAGACCTTTGTTTTCCAATTTTTTCAATGAAGAAGAAACATGTGATTTCGTTGACTTTCTGATCCTTACTATTTCCGCTGCTGTATTATGATGTGGATTATTATGTAAAAACATAATTATATCGTATTCCATCTGTGTTAACTCATATTGATCGCACACCTTGCCAGAAAGTAATTCATAATAGCTTGTAATCGTCTTATGCTTGTCCCAAAAATACATCTGCGCCTCCTTATTGTTCTTTTTAGAACGATTATAGTGTAATACTTCTGCTATGTCAATTATTTTTTCTTCACAATACGCATTTGTCCAGCCCGTGGTATATGATCAGCATTGCTTATGGTATTAAAAAGACCTTCTGCAGAAGCCTGTTTCATCCTTTGATGAATCCAGCTTTTTCCACAGAAGGTCTTTTATTTTTTACACATATTTACTATGTTCGGATTTTATTTGATGAACCCGACCTGTTTGCTGATGATTTCGACCTGCTCATCTTTCTTTTTATTATATTCCACTTTCTTCTCTTCAAAGTAGTTTCTTCCATAAGAATCAATGGATACGATCAGTGGTCCAAATTCTTTTACATGGCAATGCCACAAAGTCTCAGGCATTCCCAGATCTTTCCACTGTGCCTCCACGATTTCTTCCACTTCTACTGCTGCCACGACTGCATTTCCTGCAGGAAATACACAATGGATTGCACCAAAGTCCTTGCAGGCTCTCTCGGTATTTTCCTTCATGCCGCCCTTGCCTACAATGACACGGACGCCTGTGGTCTCTACAAATTCATACTCAAACTTTTCCATTCTCATAGATGTCGTGGGGCCTACGGATACCATCTCGTATTTGTCATCTCCCAAAGGGCGGATAATCGGGCCGGCATGCAGGATTGCAGCATCTCTGACATCCACCGGAATCTCTCTTCCCTCTTCTACAACACGACGGTGTGCCACATCACGACAGGTTGTAATATCTCCTGTCAGGTATACAATATCTCCAATATGAATATCCTTTAAATCCTCTGCCGATACAGGTGTTACCAGAATTTTCTTACCATCTTTTATTTCTACTGCCATAATTATTCTCTCCCTTCTGAATTAGTTTTCTTCCTTATATTCAAAACCGGTATGGGTATCTACCGTAAAGTTTAAATCCTTATCAAATACAATATGTCCTCTTCTGTGGCTCCAGCAGCCTACATTTACTGCCACACCAATCGCAGATGGATGACGTGCGGTATTCTCGATATTAACTCCCATGACAGAGTAATTGCCACCCATCCCCTGCGGTCCAAGACCAATGGCATTAATACCATCTTCCAACAATTTCTCCATCTTAGCAGCGTTAGCATTGTCATTGTGAGAACCTACCGGGCGCATCAGTGCCTTTTTCGAATTTAATGCCGCTGTTTCTACGGAAGTACCAACGCCGACACCAACTAAAAGTGGAGGGCATGCATTCAATCCATAAGTTGTCATACGGTCTAATACAAACTTGGTCACTCCCTCATAGCCTTCGCCCGGCATTAAAACCGTGGCATTGCCAGGAAGCGTACAGCCTCCACCTGCCATATAAGTATAGATTTCACATTTATCGGAATTTGGAACAATGTCCCACCATACAGTAGGGGTTCCTTTTCCTACATTTTTACCTGTATTGTACTCATCAAAAGTTTCTACGGAATTGTGACGAAGCGGTGTTGCAACTGTAGCCTGCATCACTGCATCCTTCAGTAATGCTTCCAGATTATCAATCAGTGGGAATTTTGTTCCACATTTTACCCAGAACTGTAATACACCGGTATCCTGACAGGAAGGACGGTTTAATTTCAATGCCAGTTCCTGATTGCGGAACATGGTATCGTAGATGACCTTTGTCATAGGAGAATCCTCTTTGTCTCTCAGTTCCTGCAATTTTGCGATAACATCATCCGGCAGCTTCTTTGCTGTAAATCCTACGAACTGCGCCATAATATCAGTCAGTTTCTTTACTTGTACTTCATTTGACATATTTTTTTCCTCCAGATTTTTTAATAATATAATTTAAAAGTGAAATTTTATCCTACGTGATAAAAATTTTATCCTACGTGATAAAAATTTTATCCTACGGATAAAATGGAAATGCTATTGGTAAAATAATCATGCTGACCACGGTTGCAATGACGATCAACGGCATTCCAGCTTTTACATAATCCATAAATTTATAGTTGCCGGCTCCGACTACCATCGTATTGGCAGGCATTCCGATTGGAGTAGCGTAGGCACAGGAACCTCCTATGACACATGCCATCAGGACTGCTCTTGGGTCTGCACCCATTCCCTGGGCAATGGATATACAAATCGGTGCCATCAGGGCGGTAGTAGCTGTATTTGACATAAAGTTTGTCATGATACAGCACAGAATAAACACCACAAAAGTGAATAGTACCGGAGAAGGATTTTCACCCAATGCTCCAACCACCTTATCTGCAATCAGTTCTCCTGCTCCAGTAACCTCGAGTGCCTTTGCCAGAGAAAGCGTACCTCCAAACAGGAAAATAGTTTTTAAATCAATGGATTTTAAAGCATTCTTTTCAGAAATGACACCGGTGAGGATTAATAAAATTGCTCCTACGCAGCCTGTGATACAAAGTTTTACACCAATCTGTTCTTCAAAAATCATCCCTATCAGGGTGGCAATCAGAATCACCAGCGATAATACTTTTTTCCACTTTGGAACATTGCTAAAATCCTGTGACTCATCAAAAATAGAATCATCTGCATCCGTCGTGTCATGATGCGGTAAAATTTTAAATCCGATCGTAGCATAAAATAGAATACCAACGATCAGAATCGGCAAACCGACAATCGCATACTCGAAAAATCCAAATTTCAATCCCAACGGTTCAAGTGCAGATTGTGCAATCATATTGCCGGGTGCACCAATCAGTGAAAGATTTCCTCCCATTGCTGCTGCAAATACTAACGGCATTAAAAGTCTTGACCGCTTATACCCTGACTTCGCTGCAATTCCAATTACAACCGGAATAAGAACTGCTGCCGTACCGGTGTTGGAAAGAAATCCGCTCATAACTGCCACAATCACCATGATTGCGATAATCAGACTGCGTTCCGTTTTTGCAAATTTTGTTACCAGACTTCCAATCTCATTTGCCATACCGGTTTCAAACAATGCCCCGCCTACAATGAACATGGCAACAAACAGAATCACGTTACTGTTGATAAATCCATTGAAAGCATCACTTACGCTCAACACACCGGTAATCACAAGACCAATGCAGACAATCATGGATGTCAGACCGAGTGGAATCTTCTCTGTAACAAACATGATAATGGCAAATGCCAGAAATATTAATGTAATTACTGTCGGGCTCATAGAAAACCTCCTTTTTTCTCTTTTTTATCATGTTAAAAAGTGACATGGCCTTGTCGTTTTCCTTTTGTAAACACAGCATACCGCATTTTCAGTATAATGTACATTTCATATACTTGACGTCAGCATAGTTTTTTCCTATACTGAAACTATAGTATAATTTTTCTGTACAATGACGGAGGATTCTATGACACTGACACAATTAGAATACTTTTGTATGGTATGCCGCTACCATAGTATTACCCGCGCGGCTGACGCGCTCTATGTTTCCCAGCCTACGATCTCCACTTCGATCCGGGATCTGGAAAAAGAATTTCATCTGAAACTTTTTAACCATGGAAAGAACAGAATTTCCCTCACCAAAGACGGTGAGGCTTTTTATCAGAAAGCAGAATTTATTCTAAAACAGACGCAGGAACTGTACACCGACTTTTCAAATATTGAAAAAAAGCGGCACCCGCTGCGGATCGGTATTCCTCCTATGATCAGCACAGTATTTTTTCCGCGGGTGACCGACCAGTTTCAGGAACAGTATAATATACCCATTCAGCTTTTAGAATATGGCTCCCTCCGCGCCCGTACTTTAGTCGACAATGAACAGTTAGATATCGCCATGGCAAATATGGATTTTTATAATCTGGATAAATATAACAGTTATGTCATGATGGAAGACAGATATGTCTACTGTGTTTCCAAGACGCACCGGTATGCCGGTGAAAAAGAAATTACAATGGATATGTTAAAAGATGAGCCCATTATCTTATTCAATACGGACTCTGTTCAAACCCAGACAGTCATCACCCGTCTGCGCAGTGCCGGGATCACACCAAATGTCCACATGTACTGCAGCCAGCTCGTTACTGTCCTTAATTTTGTCCGGGGTGGTAAATGCGGTGCTTTTTTGTATTCCTCTCTCGCTACCAATCCCCGTGATTTTGTTGTGATCCCGGTATCCCCGGAAATCACCAGTAAATTTGGTATCATCTGGAAAAAGGGTGTTTTTGTACCGGATCAGTTAACTAAATTTGTAAAATTCATTCAGGAGTATGATGTTACCCCTTATTTACCGAAACTTTAATCTGACAGTCTTGTTTTTTATCAACTTGTTTAGAAAACTTTACGGTAACTGCAATCACTCAAAATCTCTGGTAATGTTCGTAAGCCATTTATTTCTGAAATAGTGAATGAATACCACAGGCATTTTTTCGAACTCGTCCAGTGTCATGACAAAGTATACCCAGACAGGCGGCAGTTTAAAAACATATGCAGCAAGAAAAGTAAGTGGGACTGCAACAAGCCACATAAATATAGTATCTACGATCATTCCAAATCTGGTATCACCGCCACCCCTGAAGCAGCCGCATATAAGACAGGTATTAATACCTTCGCCCACAAAACGCCAGGTTGTCATAATGATAAAAATGCCAAGATAATAAATAGCCGTCTCTGTTAATTTATCCCGGTAGAAATCCAGTATCATAGGACGGATCGCCAGAATAACGACACATCCGATCAGGCTGACAATAAATGTTATTCTAAGCATTCGTTTTCCGTACTCTCTTGCTGTATCGATGCGGTCTTTCCCAAGTTCCTGACTGACAATGATCGTAGTAGCGTTGGCAAAACCACGGCAGGCGATAGCGCCGATATTTACCACCATAACAGCAACGGCATTTGCTGCAACCATATCATCACTAATATGACCAAGAATTGCTGCAAATGCTGAATTGGCAAAGCTCCAGACAACGTCATTTATCACGGCCGGAGTGGCAATTTTTATAAAGTCCTGAAACAGAATATCTGATTTTGCAAAGAAATATTTTATTCTGAATCTGACGTCTGAACTGCGTAATGAGTAAATCAGACAAATCAACACTTCTGAGATTCTGGCAATCACAGTGCCAAGTGCAACACCGGTAACACCGAGCTTTGGAAGACCAAACAATCCAAAAATAAAGGATGCATTACAAAGTACATTGACACAAAGCGAAACAATATACGTAACCGACGGCAGCATGATTTTCCCGATGCTTCGGAGAGAGCTCATAAAAATCTGTGAGAATCCCATGAATAAAAATGAAAATGAAATCACCTTCAGATACTCACTTCCGGCAGCGATCGTGTCAGGACTGTTTGTAAAAATCTTCATAATTGCCGTTGGCATAGTAAAAGAGATAACAAAAAATATAAGAGAAATAATCAGGGAGATACGTTCTGCGAGACCAAGAATCTTCTCAACTGTCTTTTTATCACCTTTTCCCCAGTACTGGGCACATAAAACCGAAGTACCTGTTGCCATTCCATAATATAAGCAGAAAAGAATAAACGTATACTGGTTCGCAAGCGATGAAGCCGACATGGCAGTCTGGCTCACGTATCCAAGCATTACCGTGTCTGCAATGTTTACCAACGTTCCGATCAGATTTTGGAGCATAATCGGAAATGCTAATGTCGATGCATATTTTAAAAAATCTTTTTTATTTAACATACAGTAGTTCTTCCTTAGTTCTTAGAATTTAAATATAACAATTGACTGACCATACGATTATACTGTCTGCAGATAATATATGCAAACAGGAGTCATTCTTATATATTCTTAAAGCACGATTACCGCAGCATCAAGCCCCTCAACTTTTCCATTAAACGGCTCATCTCTAAGCAAATTATATTTTCCCTCATACTCGCTAAAGTTCTTTGCATTACTGCTGCAATTAAAAATCAAGGCAATTGTCTCTTCGACATTTTTTCGAATCAGGACTATTGTTTCTTCCTCATCCTTTGTAATTGCCCCGATCAGTTCGCCTTCTGAAATACTCGCATGTTTTTTTCGGATCCAAAGCAGCTGTTTATACCATTCATACATCTCTTTGTCCTGATATTCTTCATCCCAGTACATACCGCGCCTGCAATCCGGATCGTTTGCTCCCGGCATCGCAAACTCATCCCCATAATAAATCATTGGCATTCCCGGCAATAACAGCTGAAAAGCCGCTGCCAAATGCTGTTTTTTCTTATTTCCATTACACAGATGTAAAAATCTTGCTGTGTCATGGCTGTCAATCAGATTCCACATAAGAGGATAACATTTTTTATTTAAACGTCCCTTCAAATATCCAAGATTCTGTATAAACTGACTGACCTGTATCTTTTCATCTGCCAGCAGATCGATCAGATTCAGATAAAACGGATAGTTCATGACCGTATCCCATTCATCTCCCTCAAGAAAATCTCCTGCATAATGCCAGATTTCTCCAATGATCAGCATATCCTTTTTTACAGCCTTGACGGCTCTTCTAAAATTCTTCCAGAAATAATGACTGATCTCGTCTCCTACATCCATTCGCCATCCGTCAATATTACATTCCTTAATCCAATAGCACGCAACATCTGTAATGAATTTCTCAACTTCAGGATTTTTCAGATTTAGCTTAGGCATTCCGCCATAGTATCCGAAGCATTTATAGTTTGGAATCTCTCCTCTTTCACTTTTAAGTGGAAATTTCTCAATATAATACCAGTCCAGATATTTCGATTTTTCTCCCTTTTCCATAATATCTTCAAATGCAAAAAATTCTCTTCCTGTATGGTTGAACACTGCATCCATGACGATTTTCATTCCGCGCTTATGAGCTTCCTGTACCAGTTCCCTGAGATCTTCTGTCGTTCCAAATGATGGATCGATCTGATAATAATCAATGGTATCGTACTTATGACTTGAATTTGATTTAAAGATAGGTGTCATATACAAAACATCGATTCCCAGATTCTGAACGTGATCCAGATGTTCAATTATTCCTCTGAGATCACCATGCAGATCATCCATAGACGAAATTGGTGCTTTATACCATTGTTCCTTATCTACCTGCTGCGATGCTGCAAAACGGGCCGGAAAAATCTGATACACGACCTTATTTGCTGCCCAGTCCGGCACCTCAAACATTTCTTCTTCCCGAAGATTCTGCGGACAATCAAACATTCTGTCCCTGTTTGTGATGCATTCCTTAGAAAACTCATAATTGCCATAATATATTTTTTCACCCTGCGTGTCCGTAAATTCAAAATAATATCTGAGACATATCAGATGCATCTGAAGCTGTGCTTCATAATAATCATGAAACTGTGAAGTGGCAATCTTCTTCATCAGAATAGTCTTCCGCGTATCCTTGCACTCCATTGGTATATACTTATCTTCACAGTGAAGGATGATCTCCTTCATATCATCTTTTTTAACCTGCACACGTATCACAAACAGATCCTTATCAATTGCGTAACAGAATCTTTTGTCCATATCATGATAAATTGCTGAATATTCCATAATAACCTCCATTCTTGCGTGTGAAAAATCTTATTTTTTATACTATTTCCCCTCTACCTGTTCTTTTTCCTGTATTTTAGCTTACTTTTTCAAATAATTCTAACGTGCCAAAGGTCGGATGTCGATGGTTTTTTGACCATTATTTACTCTAATTTATCGCAAGTAGCAGGAAAAGCAACTATCCATTTCGCTCTGTAAAATGTTTATGGAAAATTCATTCGACAAATCATGCTTTCCGAACTAAAATAGGAATGCGATATGATAATTTCATGATCCTATGAAAGGAGACAACATGATATGAAGAATAAAAAATATTCCATCGTTTATAGCAGCTTAACAGGTAATACCAAGGTGCTGGCTGATGCAATCCACGAGGCATTACCTCAGGATGAATGTGAGTATTTCGGTATGTCCGACACAGTGATCCCTTCTTCCGAACTGCTCTATATCGGATTTTGGACAGACAAGGGTAATGCAGATACCAGGACATTACAGCTATTATCGCAGTTAAAGAATAAACAGATTTTTCTGTTTGGAACTGCAGGCTTTGGTGGCAGTGATATCTATTTTCGGAAAATCCTGAGTCAGGTTAAGCAGTTCATTGACGCAAGCAATGTTATCGTCGGAGAGTATATGTGTCAGGGCAGAATGCCGCAGTCTGTCCGGGAACGCTACTTGAAAATGAAGGAAGCTCCTGATCATCCGGCAAATCTTGATGTATTGATCCAGAATTTTGACTGTGCATTGTCTCACCCTGATGCCAATGACCTGGAAAAACTGAAAGAAGCCGTTATGGATCCATCCTTCTGATAAGACCATAAAATAAGGCAGCCCCACATAGCTGAGTCTGCCTTACTCTCTTTATTTAACGTTGATGTCACTGGCATATTGCTGCAGAAACTGTTTCTTTCCACATGGTCTTCCAAAATAATATCCCTGCAGATAATCAACCTTCATTTCTTTCATTTTCAGAAGCCATTCTTTTTCCTCGATGCCTTCTGCGCATATCCTGACGTTAATACAATGTACCATGGGGATGATATTTTTATATAATTCATAATCCCTGTTACTGTTCATCGCCTTGGCAGTAAAATCCCTATCCATTTTCACGTAACTTGGATTCATATCACGGATACAATGAAGATTCGAATATCCTGTTCCAAAATCATCGATCACAAAGGGAATCCCGTTCTTGTCCAGAGTTTTACGGAATTTACAGAACGAAGGTGTCATATCCATAAATCCGCTTTCTGTCATTTCAACACATAAGCATTCCGGCTGTAATGAATATTTTTGAATTGCATCCAGAATATCCCGCTCCACATTGCCTTGCAGGATCTGAACATAGGATACATTTACATTCATCCGGAAGTCAGGAATATATTTCTGCATTTCACAGCACATTGCTGCAGCTTCGTTCAAAATATATCTTCCAGCGGGAATGATCAATCCGGTCTCTTCCAATAATGGGATAAACTCCATCGGTGAAACAAACTCCCGCCCTTCTTCCGTTATCATGGAAAAACGCATCAGGGCCTCTGCTCCAATGATCTGTTCGGACTGACAGTCCACGATCGGCTGGTAGTATACTTCAAAGCCATCATAATGGTTCACAATAGCATTACGAAGTGTTGCTATGATTCTTCCTTTTCGTAAAAAGACCTCATAGTCATCCTGGTCAAAAATATAGAATCCATTTTTACCCATGCTTTTTGCCTGTTTCAAGGCAAATTCAAACTTTTTGCGGCATTCTTCGGTTCCCTCACAAAATGTTGCTGCATCTATAACACCAATAGAAATAGAAAATATAGCTTCATAATTTTCGGCTACTATGAAATTACGAAGTTTATCTGTAATCTTTTCTTTCAGTGCCACAGCGTCTTCTGCGGAGGAAGCTTCCAGATCCACGATCACATACTGATCCGCTACCAGATGGTAGATTCTCTGCTTGTCTGAAAGGCATTCCTTCATACAGCCGGCTACGCTTTTCAGAATATAATTACCATAATCAGCTCCCCTGGAGCTATTGATCGCTCCAAAATCATCAATTCCTATATGCATAAAAAATCCCTTGGTAATGGGTTCTTTTTGTGCACGCAGGTAAGCAAGGAATTCCGGACCGCCAAGCAGTCCTGTGACATTATCGGC